>Ga0209056_10002678_pt1 | contig 19058 bp, 14 predicted proteins | sample GraSoiAngelo_114_FD_185876 | JGI IMG/M metagenome (GOLD analysis project Ga0209056, IMG submission 185876) | Grasslands soil microbial communities from the Angelo Coastal Reserve, California, USA - 14_0903_13_40cm (SPAdes) (version 2) | ecosystem: Environmental > Terrestrial > Soil > Grasslands...
AAGGTTCCTGGGTAGTCGCGCGGCGTGCCGTCGGGGCCGATCAAGCCTCCGCTCAGCCCGACCACTGCACCGTAACGGCGGGCGTTCCGCGCCGCCGATTCGAGAGTCAGGCAGGCGCCCTGAGAGAATCCGAGCAGGATGATTCGCTGCGCCGGCACGTGCGCTTCGACCCTTTCCACCAGCTTCGAGACCATGTCCAGGGCGGCGCTCAGGTAAGGCTCGTTGCTCTCCAGCGGCGCGGTGAATGGATTCGGATACCACGCGTTGCCGGACGCCTGAGGGGCGAGGTATGCCCAGCCTGGCCGCTCGACCTCGGCAGCGAGGGTCATGATGTCTTCCGCGGTCGCACCGCGGCCGTGCAGGAGGACCATCGCCGCCCGCGCCGCCGTCAGCGGCTCGCCCGCCTGCAATACGCGCTGACCATGTGCGACAGCCATCGCGACCTAGTATGACCAGAGGCATGCCCCATCCCTCCGCTGCGCGGAGTACTTCCCCACAAGTGGGTAAGAGTTCGTCTTTCACATATGCGAATCCGCGCGTGATTCATTGGGGTCGCGGGTCGGTGGCACAGCTGGAGCCTGAGCTCGCTCGCCTCAAAGCGGACCGCGCTGCCCTGGTCACAACGCGGTCTTTGCTGCCGGCAGTTGAAGCGTTGCCGATCAAAGCGATGGCCACCGTCGTGATCGCCCAGCACGCGCCGATGTCGCAGATCGACGCCGGTGTCGAAGAGTGCGCCGGCGCGCGCGGCATCGTGAGCTACGGCGGCGGAAGTGCGATCGACGCCGCGAAGATTATCTCGGTCCGACTCGCGGGCGGCGGCTCCCCTCCACCCCACGTCGCGATCCCGACGACGCTCTCGGTGGCCGAGCTCGCGGCGGGCGCCGGCTACACGAACGAGGCCGGCGACAAGGCGGGCATGCGAGACCCGCGACTCATGGTCGAGAGCGTGATCTACGACGCCGACCTGACACTGGCGACGCCTATGCAGCTCTGGCTGTCAACCGGCGTCCGCGCGCTAGATCACGCAGTGGAAGGGTTTCTCGCGCCAGGCGAGCATCCCTTCAACGACGTGATGGCATTGGAGGCGATCCGCCGCCTGTTCGATTCGCTGCCCCGGGCCAAGGCCGCGCCGAACGATGCAGACGTGCGAACCGAGAACCAGCTGGCTGCCTGGTTCTCGTTCACGCTGCCGAGCGCATCGGCCGGCGGCCTGAGCCACACGATGGGCAAGCAGATCGGCGCAAGGCACGGCATCCCGCACGGCGTCACCTCTTGCCTGCTCTTGCCGCACGTCATGCGCTATCTGACAAAGAGGTTGCCCGACCGCATGGGAGTTTTGTCCCAGGCCATGGGCGGAAGTCCCGCCGACCTGGTCCAGAACCTGATCGCGTCGCTCAGCCTGCCGCAACATCTGGGCGCATTTGCGGTCCGCGAGCCCGAGCTTAGGCGCGCGGCGGCCGAGTGCTCCGGCAAGCATTCGGTCGAAGACCTAACTCACATATATATCTCCGCCCTCTGACCCTCCTGACTGCTGGCCGCGAGCTCGCGCGCGAGGGGAGGTGCCAAGACTGAGCCCAGGAGCATCGGACCCGGCGGCGCGCCGATGTACCATCGGCCCGTGCTACACAGATGCTCGTCCGACGAGGCCGTGCGGCGCCTTCGTGAGAACCCGGCCTCGCGCTGGCAGAGCGGCTGGGAGATCGAGCCGGCCGAAGGCACCGCGTGGCAGCGCATCACCAGCGAGCCGTTCTTCACGCCACGGGTGGACGCCGGGTTCACGGTCGAGGCCAGCGACCGCATCTTCGCCCTTGGCTCGTGCTTCGCGCGCGAGGTCGAATCGGCGCTCAGTGGGCTCGGGTTCACCGTCGACAGCATCACGGACGCGTTCAAGGGCCTGGAAACCTATGGGCCCAGGCATCCCCAAGGGTTCCTGAACAAGTACAACCCGGAGTCGATCTACCAGGAGCTGCGGTGGGCGCTCGACCCCGTCAGCAAGTTCCCGCCAGAGGCGTTCCAGGAACTCCCGAACGGACTATGGCGCGACGTCATGGCCGATCCGGTGTTCGGCGACGGGGACTTCGACCGGACCCTGGATCTGCACGGCCGCTTGAGCGACGTAATGCGGCGCGCGGCCGACTGCCGAATCGTCGTGATCACGCTCGGCCTCGTCGAGGTCTTCCACGACACCAGGACAGGCTTGTATGCCAACACGACGCCACACTTGACAGCCTCGCCCGGGCGCTACGAGTTTGGAGTTCTGACCTATCCCGAGGTGATGGATGCTCTCGAGCGCATCTATCGCCTGCTGTCCGAGCACGGCCACCCGGACGTCGAGATCCTCGTCACCGTGTCGCCCGTCCCCTTGGACGCCACGTTCACTGGCACGGACATCGTCATGGCTACCACCTACTCGAAATCGCTGCTGCGCAGCGCGGCGGGCGAGTGGTCACAGAGCAAACGGAACGTGCACTACTTCCCGAGCTACGAGATCGTCATGAACTCGGCCCGTGATCGGGCGTGGTTCATGGACGGTCGGCATGTCCGGCAAGACATGGTGGCGCACATCATGCAGACGTTCGCCAATGCCTACGCGCCGCACCCGGCCCTGGGGGGCCAGCGGACGGGATAACGCTGACTCTAGCTCGGCGGCCGCAGGAAAGTGGAGAGCGTTATCAAGAGTTGGCGGCACTGCGTTTTAGCGTAATTTGCTGAGCCAGCTCGTGTATTGCGCCGAGTAGGGGATGAGCACCGGCGCGTAGGTTGGGTCGCTCGGATTCTGGCCAGACCGCACTGCCCAAGCGACCAATCGGCGGCTCGCGTTCGAGGTTGGCCCCGGAAATGCCGTTTGCAAATCTGGCCGCTGCTCGTAGACCGAACTCAGAGCCAGCCACGCACGCCATTGGGTCGCATCGGATCGGATGTCGCCTAACTCAGGTGGAACAGGAAGTGGAAATCTAACGACTCCTCCGGCCAGGACACCTGTCTTTCGGTATGCCGCGCTCTCGTCGTCGCCGAACACGTTCAGGTGATTCGCTTCCAGGAACGCTGCCTCCGACTGGAAGTATGCGTATGACGGCGGATAAGCAAATGCTTTCACCAGACTCGGAGGTGCGATGCCATAGTTCGCCGTCAGGTTGCCTGCCTCCGCATGCGCGGCAAATGTGTTGATCCCGCCGAATTCTCCGGCGCGAGTCGCCGTGGGAATCTGGATCAGGAGCAGCCCGGACGCCAGGCCAACGAAGGCGCCGCTCACCGCGATTCGGCGAGGAGCCGTGGTTCCGATCGCGATGATCATCGTCCTGACCGCCCCCATGAACACTCCCGCGAGAAGCAATACGTTGAACGTTGTGTACCTCGAGGCAGTTCCATTGATGATCGCCGCGCTCAACCGAGTGGGCATAAGCAGCAGATCGAATGTGAGACCGACAACTATCAGCCCGGCCGCAATTGTCAGGACACGATCGCTGCGTCCGTGAACCGTCCACGACGCAATCACAATCAGTGCAGCGGAGGTGATCAGCGCGCCGAACATCATCGTCACCGAGAAGTCGGTTCCTCCACCTCTGGTGACCAGCCGGACACCAGGTACCACGCTACCTACCGCTACGAGAAAACCGCTTAGCGCTGTGGGAAGGCGATCCAGGAATCCCGAAAGCGGCGGACCGCCAAGCGACGCAAACTTCAGACCGTAGAGGTAGAACGCGGTGACGAGTCCGCCCGCGGCCAGCCAAGCCACCCGAAATCTCATCGGGATTTCCGGCCGTAAAAGCGCGAGCAGCCCGGCCGGCCAAATCGTCAGTCCCGCCAGCGAGCTGTATGAGGCGACAATGCCTAGCGCGACAGAGACGAGCAGGTGCCAAAGGCGAAGCTGTGGCGGTGTCAGAAGGACGAGAACGCAGCAGATACAAGCGACGATGAGAAACCACGCGAATTGAAAGGCCCACAACGTGTTTTCGTACTGGGCGAGACTGAAGAAGAGGAATATCGCCGGCAGATACGCAAGCGGGTACTTCAGCAAATCCCGTCGGCACCCGACAATCAGCAGTAGTACTCCAGCAACCAAGAGGATGGCTCCGAGGTACATGAAAGCGATATCACTGACGCCGGTGATATTCCCCAAGGCCAGGGCAATCATGTTGGGGAAGAGCATCCGATTCTCGTTGTGCTGAGCCCACAGATCGCCCAGCGTGAGAGTCCCGCCACTGCTGCGGCGCATTAACTCCACCCAGTTCCACTCGTCCCAATACACCCCATTGGTCGCATAGCGGGCCACATAGCGGAAGTACCCGGCGATGACGAAGAGCACAATCGCAGCAGAGACGGCTACGGCAGCTGTCTGACGAAAGCTGAGGTGTCTCTCGTGGTCGCTTCGATATTCGAGCGCCACAGTTTGGCTGTCGGCAGTGCCGTGACTCCTCACCAACCCGCTCCACACCTGCCATTGTCGAAGTCAGTGAACGAGCGCAGAGAGATCTCCCTTTCGTCGATGAAAGCCCGCACCCGTCGATCGCATAGCGCCGCAACCTCGATCGAGCGCTCGACTCCGTAAGGCAGGTCATCATCTGTCCCGACGCCTGGGTGACAGCCCAGCTCAGTGATCCCGGCCGGCAGCGCCGTCAGCAGATTCAGGAGCGACTCGACGCTTATTGCCTCATGCATTGGCTCGCTTTTACCCGTCTGCCCGTAAAAGTCACCGCAATACGAAATGTGGGCATTCCGACCGCGAAGCGGTAGGCCAAGCTCTCCGGCCAAGGCGCTAATCACCGCCGCCTCTGGCTCGCGCTGATGCACGTGCTGGTGCGAGTCCAGGTGCGTCGGCAGACAACCTACGAGTTCCGAAAACCGGTCAAGCTGACGACTCAGCTCGTCTCCTACGTCGTCGGGAGGCTCCTCCACAACCTCCCATGCGCCGTTGCGGAACACCCATTCGCCGAGGTCGGCGTGCAGGCCGACGCTTAGTCGGGGGTGAGAGCGCGCGTACTCTGCAGCCTCCACCGCGGCCGGCCGCCGAACCATCAGGCTGGCGCTCGTGACAATTCCCTTTTCGTGCGCGAATGCAATGCCGCGATTGACGCCAGCGCTGCGGCCGAAATCGTCGGCATTGACGATGAGAGTTCGCCGTCGGGCACCGACGGGCACGCTCAAAGTATCAAGGGCGCCCGCGGAGCCATCGAAAGATCGAAGAAGCCGTCCAGACTGTTGGCGCCGCGATCGCGAAACGTGAGGGGCTGTAGCCGAAAGAGGTCCTCGACAAACCTCAAGAGGCTGGCGTGAGACAGGATTTCGTGGGACACCATTCCCCGGGGCGTGAACGGACTGATCACAAGCAGGGCGACCCGCTCGCCGTAACGAATGGCGTTTCCGCTCGGCGAGCCCGCCACGATGGGCGGTCGCACATGATCCGCGACAGTCCCTGCGTCATCCCAGGTCACGAGGATGGCAGTCGACGACCAGAACCGGCTATTCATGATCGCGTTGACGATGCTCACCGTCCACTGCTCGCCGCGATGGATATTGAATCCGGGATGCTCGCTGTCGATGCCCGCTGGCCTTACCCACGCGACCGCAGGGAGATTTCCCGAGTTCAGGTCGCTGAAAAGCTGCGGGACGTCGACGTTGTGAACCCGATCGTTCGCGTAGCGCTGAATGGACCGAAACGGGTTGTAAGGGTCGTCCCCGTAATTTCTCCACCCGACGCCGCGCTGGGTCAGTCGTTCGCCGATCGTCGGCAGGTCGTAACACGTTACAGGGCAAGCCCACGTTGACAGCGGCTGCGGTGGGTCGGCCGTCAGCGGCGATTGCGCCGCGATCATCATCATGTCGTTCGGCCATGACGGTCCGCGTACGTCGGTGAAATAGTTGTCCGCATAGCCGAATTCGCGCGCGTAGCGGTAGTAGGCCGGGATATCGCCGCTGTCGTATTGGCACTTGTCCTGAACGGTCGCGCTCTCGCAATGCGCCAGCGATGAGGGTGGGGCATTGAGAGACCCGAAGTAGTTGTCGAAACTATGGTTCTCTTTGACTACGATCACAACGTGCTGTATCGAGGCGTGGCCCTGCGTTGACGACGCGGTGCCCGGAGTACAGCAGGCCGCGACCGCAAGCGCCGTCGCAAGAACCACGGCCCTAAAGGCCAAGCCGTTCCGCCGCAGCGAGCGCCTCAACAAGCCAGTCGCGAGCATGCTCCGGCGGCGGTGTCCAGTCCGCCGACCACCCGAGCCACTGCAGCGCGAGATGGAGCTGTGCTGCGCTAAGCACTTCGCTCGAGACGTCGCCGTAGCCCGCGGCGATCGCTGTCCTTTCTGAGTCGCCCCATCCGCTGAGCAAAGCTGCAAGGTCGAGCACCCCAGGACCCATGCCTGCCATCTCCCAATCGACCGGCGCGATCCGCGATCCGGCAACAAGAATGTTGGAGGCGTAGAACTCGCCGTGGATTAGCGTCCTGCGCTGGCTGATCAGGAGCTTGATCACGCGGTCGTAGCGTGAGAGTACACGGCGCAGCTCAGGATGCCTCCTCCGCGCACGCTCCGGCCAGAGACGGAAGAAGGGTGCATCGTAGTCAAGCAGGGCAACACTTGAGGGAGGTTTGCTCGCAAAGTGGTCGTGAAACGCGGCAAGCCATCGCGCGACATCCACCCACGTTGCGAGCTCCCCAACCTGCCAAAGCTCGACCCCCTGGACTTTCTCGAGCAGCAACCAGTGCTTGCCGCTGTTGTGGCAGATTGGCGTTCCAAGATTTGCGTCCGCCAGCACGCGATATGCCTCGACCTCCCGGCGGGGGTTGTGCACCAACCTTGGCTTGACCCGACGAGCCGGCCCCAGTTCGGACCGTCGCAAATCCTTGAGGAGGAGCTTTAGTTGGGTGCCGTCAGGCTGAACGAACTCGAGCTCGTCGAGTCGATGGCTGGTCCGGTAGGCGTAGGGTCTGCGGCTGATCTCGATCACGCGCCGACATTCCCGAGCAATCTGCTCAGCACCAGGTCAGATTCGAAGTAAGCGGCGGCCAGCTCTCGCGCCGCGCGTGCGTGGTGCGCGTAATCGCGGCGGAGCTCATCGATCGCGGCTACAGCCCCATCCTCATCGTCAAACGCCAACAGGCCATCTCCGGTCGGCACGAATTGCGGGAAGCCCGTGTCCTGGGCAACCACCGGGCGGCCCGATGCGAGATAGCACGCGCTGCGATCGCTGAACCACCCGCACCGCGCGGCGACATAACCGCTCTTGGCGATTCCGATCTCGGCGCGCGAACCGCGGACGAATCGCCGGTACTCGTCGGCGGTACCGGCCACCACTCTCGGATCGACAAGCTCCCATCCGTTCCCGGCCAGGTCGGCTAGATCACGGCCGTCATCGGGATGAACCTGCATCGCGAGAACGAAGCGCTCGCGCGTGCGTTGCGGGAGCCCGAGGACGCGGCGAAGCGAATGGACTTTCTGCCCGTAATGCGCGCCGTTGCGCTCTATCGAACCGTAAGACCTGAAGTTCGCCACCGTGGTCAGCGCGTCGGTTTCGATCCCATTGGCCTGCGGCCACTCGTCCAGGACGACTGGCGGCAGGGTACCGATCCAATCGTGCCCCAAGGTAGGTACGTCGCAGCCCTTGTGTCCGATCGCCTGACCCACTGTCACGAAGTGGGTATGACCGTCAAACCGGCGATCGATGCCGCCGTCGTGCCAGAGCTGGTTGAACGCCGGATCCAGATCCAGGTATACGCGGATTGGAATGCCGGCTATCACGTCCGGAGAGAGGATCCCGGACATGTTGAGGACAAGGTCGAACTCCCCTTCGACTCGAGGCGCCAGATGCACGAAATGACCGAGCCGCTGAAGACCGAGGACGTACTGGCGCACCGCCCAGACGGCCCCGCCCTGTTCGGGCGTGGAGGACGCCGAATCGGCGATGAGGATCCTCACAGCCCCACTTCCTCCAACATCCGGCCGAGCACCTTGTCTGAGTCGAAGTGCTTCTCGGCGATCGCGCGCGCGGCGGCCGAGTGCGCTTTATAGTCGCGCTCGACCGCATTCGTCGCGTCGACTGCCTCATCAACCGTCGTGAATGCGAGGAGTCCTTCTCCGGTCGGCAGATGCGAGGAAAAGCCCGTGTCCTGGACCACCGCCGGCTTTCCGGACGCAAGAAATCGGGTTGTGCGGTCGCTGAACCACGCACATCGGGTCTCGACATAGATTCCCTGCGCGACGGAGAACTCCGCTCGAGAGCCCTGTACGTATGCGCGAAAATCGTCGGGCGCGGCGGCAACGACTGTGGGGTCGGTGAGCTGCCAGCCACGACTGCGAAGCAGCTCTTCGTCAGAAGCGTCGCCACGGTCGATCTTGAGCGCGATCTCATATCTGTGGCCCGTTAGCTGAGGCATATCGACGAAGCGCCGGAATTCGTGCGCCTTCTGGCCGTAACGATGTCCGTCGGCCTCGACACGTCCGTAGCCGCCGCGCCAGCTGGCCACAGTTCGGAATCCCTCGCTCAGCTGTCCACCAGGCCGCCAGTGGTCGAGTACGACCGGTGGCCTGAGCGGCCGCCAGGTGATGCCGTCCACGGGCAGCGCACAACCTGGAAGTCCGATGTTCTCGCCAAAGGTGAAGAAGAAGTCGTGCCCATCCAGGCGGCCATCGAGCAGCCCGGCTTGCAACCACAGTTGTGTGTAGCCAGGATCGTCGTCCAGGTAGACCTTGACGCGAGGGCCGCGTTTGAGCTCGCTGCACGTCAGGTGGCCGCCGATATTCAGAAGCAGATCTGCGGCGTCGGCGCGCGCAACGAGCTCATACGACAGCTTCCGATCGACCAAAGAGCCATCGATCTGGAACTGCGCACACACCCGTTCGAAGTAGTCGCGCTCCGAGGTCGTCGCGCCGGCGAGCTCTTCTATGAACACCACGGCGAAACCAAGTCGCCGCAGCCCAAGGGCAATGGAGACGCGCGACCATGCATGGCCGCCGTTGCCGGATTTGGCAGCGAGCGCGCCAGCGACAATCGCTATGGGTCTCGAGCTGCTCACGATGCAATCCTTTCCAGGAGCGCCGTGAGGACCCGATCGGATCCGAACTCGGCTTCGGCGATCTCGCGCGCCGCCCGCGCGTGACGCGAATAGTCCGCGGACACGGATTCCACGGCGGCGGTCGCCTCCTCCAGGGTGTGAAACGCAAGAAGGCCATCACCAAGCGGATAGAGACCGGCGAGGCCGGTGTCCTGCGCGATCACCGGACGGCCGCTGGCGAGGTAGCAGGCGCTGCGATCGCTGAACCAACCGCCGCGTGTCTCGACGTACATGCCTTTGGCCACCATGAGCTCAGCCCGCGCACGGCCGATGAAATCTCGATAGTCATCGGGACTCCCAGCGACGGCTAGCGGATCGAGCAAGCGCCAGCCTCCTTGGCGCAGAAGCTCACGGTCACCCACCTCGGTGTCATGGATCTCGAGGGCTATCTCGAACTTCTGCCGGGTCAGCTTCGGGAGCCCGGCGAACTTCCTGAACTCATGCACCCGCAACCCGAATGAGGTGCCATCGAACTCGATCGGCGCAAACGGACCGCGCCAGGCTCCAATGCTTGTGAATGCGCCGCCCTGGCCGGGTCGGGATGGCCACTGGTCGAGGACGACGGGCTGCCGCGTCGTGACCCACTCCAGTCCGCAGGTCGGTATACGGCAGCCGGGGCGCCCAATTTTCTCCGCGATCGTCACGAATATCTCGTGGCCCGCGAACGCGTCGTGCAGCCCCTGCTCGCGCCACATCTGGCCGAAGCCTGGGTCTATGTCCAGGTAGACGCGGCGGGGCGCTGCTCCCAGCAGCTCGGGATCGGCGAGGAAGCCATTGATGTTGATCAGGAGCAGGGAAGCTGTCGTGCGCTCAATCGCATGGCGACGATTGATGCCCGAGATCGCTTCACCCTCCGCATCCATCAGGCAGTAGTGGTCCTGCAGTCCAAAGCGTTCCATGACAGCTCTCGAGTAGCGGCTCGCCTCCGCGCCAGGACCCATCTCCGGTGTCATCCAATCGAGGAAGAGCACGTCGAATCCGAGCCGGCGAAATCCCAGGAGATACTGCAGGAAGACCCACGTGTGCCCGCCCCGACATGCACGTTGGGCGAGAGAACCCGCCACGACGATTCGTTCGGGAGTCACCGGGCCGCCGCGCCGGCCGCCCATCTACGGAAGGGGAGACTCGACGACCTCACCTGGAATCCTTGTCGCCCCGAAGACACGGGCCGCAAACAGACGATGCCAGCCATCAACCCTTGCCGCTCGGATCGGTTCGCCGTCCGCCGCGTCATAGAGCACCAACCGATCGCGCGTGCTGTCGCCGGACTGAAAAAGCCGTACCGGCGCGGGCACGTACTTGCGCGGCGCTTGCCGGAACTGGTCGAGATCTCGGAAGCGAGACGCGATGCGATGCAAAGCGAAGAGCGGGTCCCGAAGCGCGTCAGCGACGCCCGGATCGTGCCCGCGCGGTGCGTAGAACTTGACGATGTAGTCGTAGTAGATGTTGCCGGGACCGAGCAGGCGGCCGTCTAGGTACTGGCAATAACCCTTTAGAAAGATCTGCCAGTACGTGCGGCCGCTGTAGACGGCCTTGGACAGGTCATCTTCATGAGCGACTCGGTCGAGGTCGATCTCCAAGGATCTGACCTCGTCCAGCAACGCCTCCCCGTCGGGGAATTTGGCGCTGTCGAAAAAGACCCTTTGCAGTGTTGTGCGCTGCACGTTGATGCTGCAACGCGAGCTGCGGGATACGCGACCGAGCGATCGGGCAAGACATGCTTCGTCGCGCGCGAAGACGACGACTGCGCGGCGCTCGTTCGCGGGCAGAGCGCGTCCCCAGTCTGACTCGCCGAGGACCTTGTATATCGGCAGAAACCTACGAACGGGCCCGAGGTATCCCTTGTCCAGGTTTCCGTCGAGCTTGTGAGTCTCAACCACAAGCGCTTCATCGGTGATCCCAGCGAGCCGCTCCAGCACGGGATGGATGTACGTGAAGACAGAGAACGCGAGCACCAGGTCGTAGTGGTCGACGTAGATTTCTGGGTCTGTGATATCGCGTTGGAAGAACGAGACCCCAGTCGTTCCGTTGTACGCATCCAGGACTTGCGCCATCTCGACGAAAAAGGGGTCATATTCGTAACCGTCGACCAACGCCGCCCCCCGGGCTCGCGCGGCTCGGCTGATCTCCCCGAGGTTGGAGCCGAGGTCAAGAACACGTTTGCCGCGGAAGTCGATCTGGTCCAGGAACGGGTTACGGTCGGTGCGGAATCCGGCGGTGCGCTCGTCGCCAAGAGTCAGCGATTGGTAATGGTTGCCGGTTGCGATGTTGTCCTTGCCGGCGCTGGAGTAGCCCACACCAAGCGCTTCCAGGATCAGGCGCTTGAGCGCCGGCTTGATCGTCGGAATCTCGATCTGCTTCAACGTTGCCTCCACATCTCGACTGGTTCGGATGCCGTTTCCGCGACCCCGACCGTGTGATCTACAGGAACTTTCTGTCGAGCCTTCCGTGGCCGCTCGCGGCGGTCCGACGTTATCGATACCGGTGGAGCGAACACCCAATTGATCTCCTCAATGACGTCGGACCATGTCTCGTTGAAAAGCCATCGGTTGTACTGCCGATTCATCTCGCGAGCCTTGCTCGGGTAGGACTGCGCCTCCAGGTGGTACAGCCGGACTTGGGGCAGATACCAGTTTTTTCTGCCGGCTTTCCACAGGCGCATGCAGAGGTCCGAATCCTCGTAGTCGCCCTGAACATACCCGCCAGACAGCCCGCCGACAGCGTGAAACAGATCAGCGTCCACCATCAGGCAGGCCGCCGTTACCGCGGGAACCTGCCGCGCCACGTTCGCCGCGGGCAATTCACTGTGGAGGCCTTTGAAGTAGTGCTCGTTCGTCCACGTGCGGGCCTCGGTAGGTCGCTCGAAGTAGAGACCCGCGTGCTGAAGCGAGTCGTCCTCGTATAGCAACATCGGGCCAACCGCTCCCGGCTCTTCAAGCGATTCGTAGAACGCCACCATCCGCGAGAGCCAGCCTCGCTCCTTTGGCAAGACGTCCGAGTTGAGAAGAAGCAGCAACTGACCGCGAGCGCAAGACGCCGCAATGTTGTTGGCCAGCGAAAAACCGGCGTTCTCGGACAGGATCAGGATGCGGTAGGGCACGCCGTAGAGCCGGAACAAGCGCTCCGCCTTGGCGACCAGCTCCTCTTTCAGCTCGGGAGAATCGAGAACGTAAATCAACTCGGCCCGGCGCAGGTCTGGATCCCCGGCGAACTGGACGACCTGGTGCTCCATCAGGTCGATGCGGCCATAGAGCGGCACCACGATCGATACGGCAGGATCCGGCGGCTCTTGGCCGAAGGAGGCGACGCGCTCGACCATGATCCGGGCAGCGCGCTCTGACTGCACCACCGCCAGCGCCGGCGAAATGTGGACCCGCCGTAGCTCCTGGTCTTCGCTGTCGTGGACGAGGTCGCCGAGCAGCTTCGCCCGAATGCGATCATCGCTCGCTATCAAAGGAGGCGCCGCGGTCTCCATCACCGTCCCGGCTGCGGTCTCCATCTCGACCAGCCATCCGTTCGGCAAGCGGCTCGGCGCATCGAGCTGGAAATAGCCGATGAACCCGCACTTTGCAGTCGCCTGGTCACCAATCGTCGGCTTGAAAAAAGCCTGAACGTCAGGACGGTCATAGCGGAACAGCTGACTTATCAGCTCGACCCGCGTTCCCTCTGGGGATACTGCCGTGAGGCGCACGGCCGCAGATTCGACGTCGCAGATCCAGCCCTCCACATAGAACGACGACTCGCTGACTGCGACCATGGCCTCGACACTCAACCCTTCAAGCTTGCTGGCCGACAGCTCGCACCTCGGGAGGCGTTCGCGAAGCATCTCGCGCACCACATGGAGGCTCCGGCTCTCTCGCAGCTGATCGGCCGGGTCGCCGGACGCGCCATTGCTCGTCGCGAGAAACCGAACGACCTCAGCCCGCTCCGCGGCCTGCAGGTTCGTGAACTGGTTGCGGATCAGGCTCCGAAGGTCGGTGGCGGCTTTGGCAACGGACCTCGCATCGATGCGCCAGCTGCCCGCGCCGGCCGATAGATTGAGGCCGAACGCGCGGCCATCGCGGACTGCTCGGTCGCCCCGAAGGTGGACGAGCGAACCTGCGCCGCCTGCGCCGCCCTCGCGCTCATCCCGCGGATGCCTTCTCGAGACGACGTGAAGCTCCGTGGCGAAGTCCTCACGCAGCAGACGTGCTGTATCGAACCGGGCGACTTCCGCGCCGTGCGAAACGACGCACAGCAAGCTCCGATCGGACAGCCACGACGTCCCGAGCAGCCGGAGAGACGCGCTTTCAGGCGTGGGGGCCAGTCGCAACTTGCGCGGCTTAGCGGAGTACGGCATGTGCCCTCTCCGAGGCCCGGGGGTTGCTGGCCAGGCTGCGGTATAGCCCGCCCAGCTTCACGACCTGATCGTCGAGTGAGTAGACGGCCGGTATCCCTCGCCTCAACTGGTCCCAGAGGTCGGTGGTTCCGGCGGCTCGCCGAATCGTCTGCGCCAGGCTGACTGGGTCTCCGACCCTGAAATGCAAGCCATTGACGCCGTCGGCGACCTTCTCGGCCATCCCACCGACGTTGCTGCAGATCACTGGACGGCGGTTCAAGAATGCCTCCTGGATCACGAGCGGCGAATTCTCCCACCAGATCGAGGGCACGACGACCCAGTCGATGTCTCGCATCAGCGCCGGAACATCAGCGGGGCGATACTTGCCCACCAACGTGACTGATTTGGTGGTCTCGTCCAGCAGCTTTGCGAGATTGCGCCTGAACTCGCCGTCCTGGATGTCGAGGTTTGCGCCGTGGATGCTCAGCGTCACGCGTTCCTGGCCGTCCGTCACCGGATCGGCCTCTAGCAAGCGCATCGCCTCCAGCAGTACGTGGACGCCCTTGAACGGATTGAGCTGACCGAAGTAACCCAGGCGTGTGCGGTGCTGTCGCGACCGTTCCGGCGTCGCCGCCGCGATAGCGCGTCCGTAGTCTTCGAAGCGGATCTTCTTCTCGGGGATGCCCCACTCAATGAATCGCTGCATCAAGAAGTGGCTGGGAGCGAGAAACAAATCGACCAGCTCGAACTGGGCCTGGATGAAGCGCTTGCGTAGGAAAAACGTCTGCGGTGAGAGATGGGGAAAGCATTCATGGCAGCGCTGGGGCGTGGCCTCGTCGCAAAGCTCGTCGTTGCGCGTTCGAACCATCTGGCCATCACGGGCGCAAATCGGCATGTACTCGTGGAGCGTGTAGACGATGGCGGCCTTGGGCAACGTGTTGCGAACCTCACGAATCAGCTCGTACCCGAGATGGAGCGTGTGCTGGATGTGGACTACATCCGGCTGGATTGCTGCGAGAAACGCGCGGAAGTGTTTGGTGTAGAAGTCCTTGTCCGTGATGGTGCCGTTGATGTAGTCGAACTCGTAGCCGTCGGTGTACAGGAAGTACTCATTCGGATGGCCGTCCACCGGAGCGATGAAGGTTCCTTCATGGGTTCGTCCGCTTGTGCCCACTGGTGGCCCGCCCTTGGTGAGAAGCACCGATTCGATTTCTGGCAAGGATGACATGGCGCGATGCAGCTCGAGCGCGTGCTGTTCCGCTCCGCCCGGGCGAATGCTTGGATGGTTGTGGGCGATGTAGAGGACTCGCAGACTCACGCCGCCCCTCGCACGCCGGGCCTTAGGTCGTAGATCTTGCAGACGTTCCGCTGGTCGGTCACTAGCCGGTAGGTCTCGTCGACATACGAAGCCAATCGCTTCTGTCCCATCAACCATTCGCGAGATGAGTTCGGCACGACCAGGTAATCCGCGATCTCTCCGGCGAGACGACGTAGATCCCTGATTGCTTCGCCGACATCGATCGCCGGGTCATCGCTGTAGCGAAACGCAAAGGCAGGCACCGGCGAGTTCGGGACAAACTCGTTGTCCCTGGAGGCGATGAAGGTGATCGTGGCGGTCGACGGCAGCACGGCCTGCAGCAAGTCGATCAGCTGCTGCGCTTCTGGGCTCGGTCCAGTCGTGCTGACGGCCGACGGGAGATTCGCCGTTCGCGCTGTCAGCTCAAAGATCCAGGCGATCGATGGGTCCTCGAGCACAGGACGACCGCATGATCTCAGGTGTGTGACGAACTCGGGGTAGTGCCGAAGCCACCAGGCGCTTGTGCCCGGGATCAACAGATACCGCGCCCCGAGGCCACGCTGGACATCGAGGCGGGCGATCGCTTCCGCGCTGTCTGCCGGATGGAATCCGGCGTATTGACCCGCAGCGGCGCGCGGGAAATGCCACGCAGTCCGGCGACCCAGGGCCAGCAGCGCTGGATCTCCCTTGCTCACCACGAGGACCGTCGACCCCTCCGGGATCAGTTGCTCGGCCGCCTGACGGATGCGCTCGATGAGCAGCTGGTACTCATCGAAGCGCGTTCTGCCGGTATTGTGGAGAGGATTGCCGAGGATCGTCGTCATCGCGCCGGCGACCCCAGCCGATAGATCAGGCACGATTCCGAGTTCGCCACCGCGCCACCACTCTCCAGGTACGCGCGCAAACCGCCGTAGTAGTCCAGCCACCACATCGCCGTCGTCGGAATCACAACGAACTCGGCACCATCGCCGCGCAGCCTCTCCAGGGCTTCAATAGCCTCTGCGCTGTCGGCGGGATGGTGACCCGCGTAGACGCCCCCTTCCAACTGGGGGAAGTGCGCGCCCTGCCTATCTTCGAACCGCAGCAGCTCGTCGTCGCCCTTAGACACGACGAGAACACGCGAGCCCGACGGGACTGACTGACGCACAGCATCACGCACCGCGAGGACGGTTTCTCGATAGCGATCGTTCACGCGCCGGCCGTGGGTTTGCCAGGTGATCCCCCACTTCTCTTCGAAACGTCGCCGGTTCGCAGTGAAGAGCTGTGCATGCTCGCCGGTCGGGACTAGCTGCCCAAGCGACGCCTCCCCGAAGTGGTGAACCTGAACATTTTCGGCGTAGACGACCCGGTAGCCGGCACGACGGGCCCGCAGCGAGTAGTCGTCGTCCTCGAACAGAGACAGCCTAAAACGCTCGTCGAGCGGACCGATGCATTCCCAGACTTCGCGCCGCATTGCGACGCAGAACATGGTCAGCATCGGGATGTCTACCAGCGAGCTCTTCTCTTTCCCGCGATCTTCGGCTGCCTCGATCAGCTGCCGGTAGGTTGTGTAGCCCATATCGACCTCGGCCTCGGTCGCAGCTTCGTTGCTTACGGGTCCGACGAGCCCAACCGATTCATCCGTGAGATGACTCAAAAGGAGGCCAAGCGCGCGCGGGGGCATGATCGTGTCGTTGTTGAGGATCACGAGCATTTGACCGTCCGCTGCCGCCAGTCCCTGGTTGACCGCAGACGCGAACCCCTTGTTGCTGTCGTTCGTGATGACCTCGAGACGGGGGTCGCGATCCGATAGTCGGGACAGGTACTCGGCGGTGCCGTCCGCCGAACCGTTGTCGACTACGATGACCTCGAACGCTGGCGAGTCCAGGCTGCCGAGCACGCTTTCCAGGCAGAGACGTGTGTAAACGAGGCCGTCGCGCGCGACTACGACGACGCTTGCCTGTGCTGATGCTGACCGGCGGTGGACGGACGACGGCAGAGGCGCCTCGAGAACCGTCTCGGCAGTTTTGGCATCCAGCGTCGTGGGCCGGCGTGACGAAGGTGCGATGAAGAGATCAGGCGGCGTTCGCGGCATGCCTACCTGCTCGAGCAGAGCAGCCAATACTTTCTCGGCATCGAAGAATTCGTGCGCGATCGAAGCCGCGGCCCGCGAGTGTCGCGGGTAATCCCGATCGATTGCCTCGACAGCCGCCTGAATGTCATCGAGCGTTGAGAACCCAAAGAGGCCTTCGCCCGTCGGCAGGATGTTGCCGAATCCGGTGTCCTGGGTGATCACAGGTCTGCCTGCCGCGAGATAAGTCGCGCTCCGATCGCTGAACCAGCCGGTCCTGAGGCGCACGTTCTGGTCTTTGGCGACTGTGAACTCGCCGCGCGATTCGCAGATGTAATTCCGATAGGTCTCGACGTTTTGGGACAGCGGGAGTGCGTCGCGTACGCGCCAACCGTGTTCTTCGAGCAGCCGCCGGTCGCTGCCATCACACCCTGCAAGTGCCAGCTCGAAGCGCGGCGCGGTGCGCGATGGGAGGTCGATGAACTTCAGAAACTCCTCGTGCTTGCTCCAGCTGTACGTTTCGCCCCCGAGCCGGATCTCGCGCCACAGCTGGCGCCAGTTGCCGATGGTCGTGAACGAGTCGACCGGCACCTCGGCAAGGTCGCGCCAGAAGTCGAGCACCACCGGCTGGCGGGTCGGCCTGAAGGTGAACTCGTTCGACACCGGCAACAGGCAGTCGGGCCGGCCGTAGTTCTCGCCGAACGTGAAGTAGGCGCAATGCGGACGAAGGTAATCGATGGTCTCCTGGCGCCCTGCGGCGAGCTGGACCTCCACCTCGACGGGATCCGTCTCGAGGTACACGAGGCGGTCGGTCGCAATGTGTTCCGGCCGCGGTTCCGTACCGCCGTGAAGGTTGATGATCAGCGCTGCAGACCCATATAGAGCGCGAAGCTCTTCCTCGCTCATGCCGTAGCAGCGTCCGTCGTGATGGAGCGCGTGATAGGCCCACCTTTCGCCAAATCCGAAACGGTCGAGCGCGCCCGCGATGAACGCAGCCGCCCGGGCCGAGCTGTCGTCCTCCGAGCGTTCCATCAGCATCGACGGGGTTCGCGCGTGGGCTTCGACGTAATACGTCTCGTAGCCGAGGCGCTCGAGGCCGACCAGGTAATGCAGCGTCTGCCAGATGACGCCCGCAACCGGGATCTTGGTCATCATCCCGAGCAACACGATCCGTTGCCTGCTCATGACCGAGATGGCTCCCTGACGGTCGTGACGCCGAGATCGACGGCAAGGTCTTCGAGGTCGACAAGCGCCTCGGCGAATGCGTTGGAGATCTTTGGCTCGGCCAGCGGATTGTCCGACCGGAGGGCGGCCAGGATTCGCGACGCATCGGGGCAGTCGTCGGCGAGCATCGGCTCGACCGCCTGGAGGAGCAGGGCGGCGGTGTGGGCCAAGGCCTCCTGGCTCACCGTGCCGCCGAGCCTGGCGGCCAATGCGCGCTGAACATCCGCGATCAACGGCCGTTCGCCCTGGCGTCCCCGGGCGCCAGACCGCGACGACGCTATGACCCTTCGCGAGAGGCCGTCCATCAACTGGTGGCCGATCTGCACGTCATGGAGCTGTCGGTACAGGCCGCGTTGCGCCAGAAGTTCCTCGTGCGTCCCTCGCTCGATCAGGGAACCCTGATCGAGGACGAGTATCAAATCCGCATGCCGGATGGTGGACAGCCGGTGCGCGATCACAAACGTGGTCCGATTGACGGAAAGACGATCGAGCGCGTCGAGGATGACGGTCTCGGTCTTCGAATCGATTGACGATGTGGGCTCGTCGAGGATAAGGATCGGCGCGTCCTTCAAAAACGCCCGCGCCACACAGATTCGTTGGCGTTCCCCCACCGATAGCTGTGCACCGCCCTCGCCCAGCACTGTGTTGTATCCGTTTGGCAGCTTCTCGATGAAGTCGTGCGCGTTTGCCGACCTGGCGGCTTCGACGATTTCAGGCATCGTCGCCTCCAGCCGCCCGTACCGGATGTTGTCTACGATCGGTCCGGAGAAAAGCTCCGGCGTCTGCAGCACGACGCTCACCTGCTCTCGCAGCGACTTCACCTTCAGCTTGCGCACGTCAATCCCGTCCACCAGAACTGCGCCAGACTGCGGGTCGTGGAATCGCTTGATCAAGCTGATGAGCGTGGTCTTGCCGGCGCCGGTCGGGCCGACGATCGCCACGCGCTTGGCAGGCTCGACCGCGAATGTGATGTCTTTAAGCGTGGCCGTCCGCCCCGTGTAATCAAAGCTCACATGGTCGAATGCGACCGAGCCGCGAGGGCGATCCAGGATGGCGGCGTCCGGAGCGTCGACGATGTCCGGCTCGATGTCGATCAGCATGAACGCGCCCTGCACGTTGA
>Ga0209056_10002681_pt1 | contig 19048 bp, 19 predicted proteins | sample GraSoiAngelo_114_FD_185876 | JGI IMG/M metagenome (GOLD analysis project Ga0209056, IMG submission 185876) | Grasslands soil microbial communities from the Angelo Coastal Reserve, California, USA - 14_0903_13_40cm (SPAdes) (version 2) | ecosystem: Environmental > Terrestrial > Soil > Grasslands...
TTGCTTTTTCATGAACCAACATTGCTTCCTGACCAAGACGCTTTGTTCCGTCACAATGCAACCTAGTTCCGGGTCCAGGAAACCTTGCTTTTTCCCGGAAACACGTTGTTCCATCACGAAAACACTTGCTTCCGCGGCGGAGTCAAGTCGTTCCGAACCGGATCAACCTGCCTCCGAGATGGATACACCTGTACCTCAGCCCGAGACTTTTCGGAAAAGAGAGGGCGGTTCCAGCCGGTGAGTACGCCAACCGAGGTCTTGGAATAGGGCGAAGCTTAAGAATATGAGGGTTGGTGAGCCTTGCGGCTAACCTGGATTCGAACCAGTGCACGCTCTAGCGCAACGAGCGCACGCTGGTAGTCGATATCCTCTCCACCTCTCGAAATCCTGTCTTCCGCGCGTTGTTTCGCTCGATTTGCTCTTTCAACATCAATTTCGTGGGCGCGTTCTGCGGTTTCCGCAAGGATTCGAACGTGGTTCGGCAACACCTCGACGAATCCCCAGGCCACCGCCAGAAAGAACCAACGATCGCCTTTTCGATAGCCGACTTCACCAACCTTCAATTCGGAAAAGAGTGGCGCGTGCCCGGGGAGCACGCCCAAATAGCCTTGCGCGCCGGGTATCTGCAACTCCTCGACTTCCTCGTGAACGACTGCACGTTCAGGCGTAACGATCGTGAGATCGATGGTGGCTTCTGGCATGTTACCGGACCGCCTCCATCCTTGCGGCCTGCTCCAGAGCTTCCTCGATTGTGCCTACCATGTAAAAGGCCTGTTCAGGAATATCGTCGTGCTTTCCTTCGACGATCTCTCTGAAGCCTTTAATCGTATCGGCGATCTTTACGTACTTGCCCTGACGACCAGTAAATTGTTCGGCAACAAAGAAAGGCTGCGACAGAAACCTTTGGATCTTCCGCGCACGAGCGACGGCCAGCTTGTCCTCTTCAGAAAGTTCGTCAATACCCAGGATCGCGATAATATCCTGCAGGTCTTTGTATTTCTGAAGCACGGCCTTCACGGTACGCGCCACGTTGTAGTGTTCTGCACCCACAATTCTCGGATCCAAAATTCGCGATGTTGAAGCGAGCGGGTCAACAGCCGGATAAATGCCGAGCTCCACAATCTGCCGGGACAGGTTCGTGGTCGCGTCGAGATGGGCAAATGTTGTGGCCGGCGCAGGATCCGTGTAGTCATCGGCAGGAACATAGATGGCCTGCACCGAAGTGATGGACCCTCTCGTCGTTGACGTGATTCGTTCCTGAAGCTCACCCATTTCTGTTGCCAGTGTCGGTTGATATCCCACGGCCGACGGCATACGGCCCAAAAGAGCCGATACTTCGGAACCGGCTTGAGTGAACCGGAAGATGTTGTCAATGAACAGCAGTACGTCCTGTCCTTCATCGTCTCGGAAGTATTCGGCCGTTGTCAGCCCGGTCAAAGCTACCCGGAGTCTGGCTCCTGGTGGTTCCGTCATCTGTCCATAGATGAGCGCTGTCTTATTGATGACGCCCGACTCCTTCATTTCGAGCCACAGGTCATTTCCCTCGCGCGTGCGCTCCCCGACTCCGGCGAAAACCGAGATGCCACCGTGTTTGGTCGCGATGTTGTTAATCAGCTCCTGAATGATGACGGTCTTTCCAACGCCGGCTCCTCCGAACAAGCCGATTTTCCCGCCTTTCAGATAAGGCTCGATGAGATCAACGACCTTGATTCCCGTCTCAAACATCTCGAGTTGAGTATTCTGTTCGACAAGCGACGGCGCCAGCTTATGGATGGGTTCTCTTCGCGTGAATTCGATTGGACCCAATTTGTCGACGGGCTCACCGATGACGTTAATGACGCGGCCGAGGGTCCCTTTACCGACCGGTACCGACACCGGCCCCTCGAGATCTTCGGCCGGCATACCGCGCACCATCCCCTCCGTGGGTTTCAAAGCGATGCATCGAACCCGGCCTTCACCAAGGTGCTGCTGCACCTCGACGATCACGTCGATTGGGATCGGCACATTGAAACCAGCGCTGGTGATGCGCAATGCCGTATAAATCGTTGGCTGTTTGCCTTCCGGAAACTCGACGTCCACGGCCGGACCGATAATTTGTGAAACTCTTCCGATGTTTGCCATTTTTATGAAGCTCCCGCTCCGCTAACCACTTCGATGATTTCGCGCGTGATGGCTGCCTGGCGTATGCGGTTCATATTCAAGGTCAGCATGTCAATCATCTCACCGGCATTCCTCGATGCGGTGTCCATGGATGCCATCCTCGCCCCATGCTCCGAGGCGGCTGACTCCAATAGTGCCCGATAGATCTGGATTTCCACGTAACGTGGAAGCAGCCTGTTGAAGATCTCTTGTGGCGGCTGTTCGAAAATGTAATCGCGTTGAGGTTCCGTTTCCCGCAATTCCGAGCGGCTCAATGGCAGCAATTTCTCCACGACCACCCGCTGTTGAATAACGGATTTGAACTCGTTGTATACAACGTATGCTGCGTCCACTTCCGCGTTCGAATACGCACGCACAATGGCTTCAGAAATGTCCTTCGCATGCCCGTAATCGAGCCGCGAAAAGATATTCACGAACTCCGAACGGATCGGGAACCCGCGGCGTCTGAAAAAGTCGCGGCCTTTGCGACCCACCATGGCCAAACTGAGCGCTTGACTGCTATGCTCTCGCATGAACGATTGAGCCACACGCATGATGTTGGCATTGAAAGCTCCGCACAATCCACGATCGGCCGTTACGATTACAAACAGAATCCGTTCCTCAGGACGAATCTCGAGCAGAGGATGCGCAATGTTTTCTATGCGAACGGTAAGGTTGCCCAGAACATTTCGCAACTGGCCGGCGTAGGGTCGCGCACTAAAAACACGTTCCTGGGCACGCCGCAATTTTGCGGCGGCCACGGTTTTCATCGCTTTGGTGAGTTGCTGCGTGTTCTTGACCGAACGAATACGGCGCCGAATATCCAACAGATTAGGCATATGTCAGGAGGCGCGATCCCGCTCGCTTTTAAACATCTCTTTGGCTTCTTTGAGAACTTTCTGAAGTTCCCCCTTTGTCTCGTCGTCGATCGCCTTGCGTTCGCGAATTTTCTTCAGAACTCCACTGTAACTTGTATCGAGAAACCGATAAAGCGACTGTTCGAAAGGCCGGCAGTCCGCCACGTCGAGATCATCCAGGTAACCGTTTGTACCGGCAAAAATGATGATGACCTGCTTCTCCACCGGCAGCGGTACATATTGATCCTGCTTCAGAACTTCGGTGAGACGCTGTCCGCGGTTCAACTGGGCCAACGTGGCTTTGTCCAGGTCCGAGCCGAATTGGGCAAAGGCGGCCAAGTCGCGGAACTGCGCCATGTCCAGACGCAGCGAACCCGCGACTTGACGCATCGCTTTGATTTGTGCGTTGCCACCCACACGCGAAACGGAAAGACCCGTGTTGACGGCCGGGCGAATTCCAGAGTGAAAAAGGTCTGTTTCCAGATAAATCTGCCCGTCGGTAATCGAGATGACATTTGTGGGAATGTATGCCGCGACGTCACCGGCCTGGGTCTCAATGATTGGCAGTGCGGTCAGCGAGCCACCACCGTTTTCGTCGTTGAGCTTCGCTGCACGCTCCAGTAGCCGCGAGTGCAGGTAGAAAACATCACCGGGATACGCTTCGCGGCCCGGAGGGCGGCGGAGCAAGAGGGATATTTCTCGATATGCGGCCGCATGTTTGGAAAGATCGTCGTAAATGCAAAGTGCGTGCCTTCGGCTGTCTCGGAAGTATTCACCAATCGCACAGCCCGCGTATGGTGCAAGGTATTGCATTGGTGCGGGGTCGCTGGCTGAAGCGGAAACGACGACGGTGTAATCCATAGCACCGTTTTCCTCGAACGTCTTTACAACCTGTGCGACGGTCGAACGCTTCTGACCGATGGCGACATAAACGCAAATTACATTTAATCCCTTTTGGTTAATGATGGTGTCGATGGCCAAGGCGGTCTTGCCCGTTTGACGATCACCGATGATTAACTCCCGTTGACCGCGGCCAATCGGGATCATCGAGTCGATCGCTTTTAATCCCGTTTGGAGCGGCTCCTTCACGGGCTGCCGGTCCACGACGCCCGGCGCCAGACGCTCAATGGGACTGGACGCTTCGTTGAAGATGGCTCCTTTACCATCAATGGGCTGTGCAAGAGCATTGACAACACGACCCACAAGAGCCTCGCCCACGGACACCTCCATAATGCGTCCCGTGCGCCGGACCTGATCGCCCTCGCGAATTTCTGTGTATTCGCCGAGCAGCACGACCCCGACCTGCGCTTCTTCCAGGTTCAGCGCCAGACCCATGACGCCATGGGGAAACTCGAGGAGCTCGCCGGCCATGACCTTCTCGAGACCGTAGACGCGAGCGATACCATCACCAACGGAAATCACGCTGCCAGTCTCGCTGACATCAATGCCCGCCTGGTACTCTTCGATTTGTTCTCGAATAATCCTGCTGATTTCGTCTGCTTTGATCTCCATGACCGCTCCCTGATTAGTCCTCAATGAGGCGGCTCTTGAACGCGCTTAATTGGTTGCGCACGGAGCCGTCATATATGGTGCTTCCCACTTTGGCGATCACGCCTCCAATCAAAGACGGATCGATAGCCACTTCCATACGAACCTGCTTACCGGTAACCTGCTCCAATTTTGCAGCGAGTTCCCGTTGCTGCAGCCCATCTAACGGCCGCGCGGACGTGACTTGTGCCCGGACGACTCCAAGTCGTTCGTCCAGCAGCATCTGATACGCAACGATGATCTCTACCAGCAGCTGTAACCGATTCCGATCGATAAGAATATCAATGAAATTGGCAATCCGCCGATCAAAACCTGACGCGTCAGATATTTCCTTCAAAAGACGGCGGCGGCGCTCCGTCGAAAACGTTGGATTTTCCAAGAGACGCCGCGCGGTGGGCTGGTCTTTCAATAACACGCTAAAGCTTTGTAGTTGCTGAAGGCCTGCCTCCGCATTCTGGGGATAGAGTACATCCAAGAGTGCCCTGGCGTATCGATTGGCGGCTACCGACATCTTTCTCCTTTAGCTTGAAGTTAGAATTTTCGGATAAGACGGAATCCGGTACAGAATCGTAGCCCCGATTGAAAAATCCAATTGATCATGTTTTGCTCTGGGAAGCGGGCGACGTGTCAGGCAGTCCGCGCGAGTCGACACAAAGATTGGAAAAATAACATCCGCTTAACTTACTGTCAACAGGTCGGCGGAACCCTCACGGGTGGAGCCAACGTCGACAGCGTTAATTCCGGCGGTTTGAAGCTTTCTTTGGAGAGTACTGGCGTCATCAGGCCGGCAGAAAACGAGGAGCCCACCTGAAGTCTGCGGATCAAACAAGATGTTCTGGATTTCCGGCGGGATCGAACTGGCGATGCGGACGTGCGGCGCAAAGAACTCCCGATTGTTGGTAAGTCCGCCAGCGCAGAAGCCTTCATGGCTGTATTCGACCGCACCCGGCAGAAGGGGAAGGTTCCGGTGATTAATCTCGATCGAGACGCCGCTCGCCTTGGCAACTTCGAACGCGTGACCGAGCAATCCAAAACCGGTGATATCGGTCATGGTATCCACCTTGAATTCAAGACAGATTTCAGATGCGCGACGATTGAGCTGCGACATCGTTTCGACGGCCGCGAGGACGTGTTCTGCCGAAGCTTTGCCACGTTTGAGGGCTGTGGTGATCAAACCTGTTCCTAGCGGCTTTGTCAAGATCAGACGGTTCCCCGGCTTTGCATCCTTATTTTGTTTGATGTTCTTTCTCTCGATGAGACCGGTCACCGCGTATCCAAACTGGATTTCGTCATCGCGAATCGAGTGACCACCCAGAAGGGCCACACCCGCCTCATTGAGCTTTTCCAAGCCGCCTCGCGAGATATCGCCAAGGATGTTCAAATCCGCGCTTGTCGGGAACCCTACAATACATAGTGCTGTCTTCGCACTACCCCCCATTGCATAGATATCACTCAACGCGTTCGCCGCAGCAATCTGACCATAGGTATACGGGTCGTCGACGATGGGTGAAAAATAATCGACGGTTTGAACAAGAGCAAGATCTGGTGTTAATTGATACACTCCTGCGTCATCGGCATTTTCATATCCAACAAGGACCTCAGGAATGTTTTGCCGAGGCATTTTCTTAAGCGCGAACTCTAGGTCCGCCGGACCGAGTTTCCCGGCTCAGCCAGCGGACTTGGCCAGCTCTGTCAGTCTCATCTTATTCCTTCTTTTCTAGTGGAGCCTTGCATTTCAACAGTACGCGTTACTAAGGTTGGTTCTTCTGCAGAACCGCCTGCCATGGATGTTCGCCCGTCAAGCATCGCGCCAGTGCTCATCGCGAGTACCGGAGTATGGAGGTCCCCTCGCACACGTCCCGTTTCGTAGATTTTAACTCGGCGTTGGGCTTCAATGCTGCCAAAGACTTGCCCGTGGATTTCGATTTCGCCCACTTTGATATCGGCGTGCACCATCGCGTGCTCACCAACAACCAGGATATCATCGGTGGAAATCGAGCCGTGGAAATTACCGTCAATACGAAGCGTGCCGACAAATTCCAACTCGCCGGTCAAACTGGCTTCCTTGTCTAAAAAACCCGAAATGTGATCGGCTGTCCTTTTCGAGCGAAAATTCATATCGACTCCTTACAATATTAGAGCGAGAGTTCGCTCTTTTCAGAATTTCGCCTTGAGCAAACCCTCGTACAGGCGGTTCATCTCCTCAAACGAGAAGAAATGGATTTCTATTTTGCCCCGACCTTCATTCTGCTGAATGGAAACCTTAGTCCCAAGTACCTGCTCCAATGCATGAATAGCAACTTTCACATTCGGATCCAGAGTTTCTGGATGACACGCAGGCTCACTCTTATCAGAGGCGCTTTTGGAGTACCGTGATACAAGCATTTCAGCCTGACGCACGGAATAATTGCCCTGAATAATCTTTCTGGCGGATTCGAGAATTGCTGTAAGATCCGAGAGCGAGAGGAGAGCTTTGGCGTGCCCAGTGGTGAGACGGTCTTCGCGAAGCCACTGTTGCACTTCAGGGGGCAGTTTTAAAAGCCGCAACATGTTGGCGACCGTTGCGCGGTTCTTGCCTACGCGACGAGCCACCTCTTCCTGAGTCATGGAAAATTCGACGATAAGCCGTTCGTAGGCCTGAGCTTCCTCTATCGGGTTGAGGTCCTCGCGCTGGAGGTTTTCCACAAGAGCAATCTCCAAAGCGGTGTGCTCGCTGGCATCACGCACGACCGCCGGAATGCGTGCCAGGGAGGCGCGCTGCGCAGCCCTCCAACGCCGTTCACCGGCGATCAATTGAAAGAAACCATCCGGTAGTGGACGAACGACAATCGGTTGAACGATTCCATATGCCCGTATCGAACTGGCCAGTTCATTGAGGCTCTCCTCGTCGAAGCTCTTTCGGGGCTGAAGGGAACTGGGTAGGATGCGGTCAACGCCGATTTCAGTTAATTGATCGGTTTCAAGATCGGGTGTCCCCAATAAAGCGCTCAGTCCCCTTCCCAGAGCCTTTCTCTGTGCCATGGATGATCTCCTTTGCAAGTCGAATATAGCTTTCCGCCCCCTTCGATTTAATATCGTAGAGCAGGATGGGCCGGCCATAACTCGGTGCTTCTCCGAGACGAATATTGCGTGGCACCACCGTTGAAAAAAGCTGATCTCCAAAAAACGCTTTTAGATCTTCCTTAACTTGCTGCGACAGATTTGTCCGTTCATCAAACATCGTCAGCAGCACACCTTCAATCTCCAGGTCAGGATTGCGCAGCCGACGAATCTGGCGGATCGTCTCCATCAATTCCGAGACGCCCTCTAAGGCAAAGTATTCACACTGGATTGGAATCAAGAGAGTCTGCGCGGCAATTAACGCGTTGACCGTCAGAATGTCCAGCGATGGCGGACAATCCACCAAAATGTAATCATAGCTCTCGACCAAAGGAAGGACCGCCGACTTGAGCCGCTGATCTCGATCCTCTTCCTGCGCCAACTCGATCGTCGCGCCAACGAGTTCCCGGCTAGCGGGCGCAACGAATAAGGCTTCCAACTCCGTGGCCTGTATGACTGATGCGAGCGGCTCCCGGCGAACCAAAACATGATACGTCGAGCGCGCGTATGAACCTTTGCGTATACCCAGACCGGAGCCCGCATTCGCTTGAGGGTCCACATCAACGAGCAAGGTCCGCATGTCTGCGGCGGCCAGCGACGCGCCTAGATTGATAGCGGTCGTGGTTTTTCCGACTCCGCCCTTTTGGTTGGCTATGGCAATGACCTTTCCCATGGAGCTGACTCTACAAGATTTTGGGGTCTGGTTCCACGTGGAACAATCCAGGGTAGTGCGTCATTTTGTAAGGCGGGGATATTCCACTCCTTGGCAAAGGAGGGGTGGCCGCGCATCAAGTAAATGTCCCCATTCCTTTGAAAGCGCGGACGGGGAAGCTGTGAAAAAATTGGAATCAAGCGCTATTCCCCTCCTTGCATCACTGCAAGGAGGGGTGGCCGAGCGATTCAGAAAATATCGCGAAGCATCCGCTTATCGCGAGGCTGCGTCTGCTTCGGTGGCTTCGCCAAATTTTCTTTGATGACGCAGCTACCCCTCCTTGCGGTGGTGCAAGGAGGGGAATAACGCCTTATCACAATTAATTCACACCTTCGGGGTGGTTCGGTCGACTACCGATTAATCGGTGGCTTGAACGAACCACCCCGTCTGCGCGAGCTAAGGTTGCTTCGCGAAATTTTCTTGGTCGCGCAGCCACTCCTCCTTTGCCAAGGAGGGGAATACGCACCAGATCGCTAATTGGACACTCAACTCCAAAGTAACCCACTACCCAATCCAGAAAGTACATCATTTCGTTCCACGTGGAACACAGCTTACCTCGCCGGGTGGTCAAAACTGGTCCAGGTCCAATCGAAACAACAAAACCCGACGGCCAGTCATGGGCACTTCCAGAGTTCGGACAGGCTTAAGGACAGGCTTCACTATCGAGGTGATCCAAACGATAGTTGTAGTATGAGTGGCGATTTGACGAATTGAATCTAAAAGTCGCCGATTCAGCCCCACTCCTTGAAGCGTAACCCAATCCACTACTCCGATGTTTGGAGCAACATCATCGAAGCGACCTCGATGAACGATCAGCCCGTCCAATTGCAAGGAAGCTCCGATGTGTCGGAGAAACGCAGCACGCTTCATGCGAGCCTCAATCAAGTGGGTCCTCTCCAGCCGCAAAACAACGTGTAACGGAATCGCCGGAGATCCGTTTCCAGAACCAATATCTGCCAAGGCTCCAGAAAGGCCCAGCTGCTGGCCCACCCATACCGGTTCGACAACTAGCCGCCGGATCATGCTTGCTCCACCAAGCCCGCTCAGATTCACCTTCTCATTCCAACGAGCGAGTTCATCGCAATATCGCGCAAGGGCGAGCTTCTGCTGGAAAGGCAATTCGAGCTGAAACATCCGAAGTTCTGACTCAAGAACTTCGAGGTGCGACACTACACTATGGTCTCCGACTGCGGACGATTACGGCGTATTTCGAGATGAAAAAGTAGGATGGATATTGAAGCTGGCGTAATGCCGGGTATGCGGCTGGCTTGCGCGATCGATTGCGGCCGAACACAACTCAGCTTTTCGACGATTTCTCGGGAAAGCCCCGGCATACCAGCGTAGTCAAAGTCTTCCGGAATCCGCCGGGACTCGGCTTTCTTCAGCTTCTCGACCTCCCGCTCCTGCTGTTTGAGATATCCCTCATACTTGATGCTGGTCTCCAACGATACGATATCTTCCCGGCGGACAGGCTCGGTCGTCAGCACACCTTCCCGGATCAAATCCTCCATGTGAATCTCGGGACGGCGCAGAATTGAAACGAAACTTGGCCGGTCGCGAAACTCCAAAGAGCGCGCCGCGAAAAACGGATGTGCCGTATCCACTCGCGTGTGCTCGATCAAGTCTCGCAGCCGATCTATCCGTGCACGCCGCTCTTGATAAAGGCTCCAGTGCTCATCGTTAACGATGCCAATCCGGCGCCCGATCGGCGTCAGGCGCTCGTCCGCATTGTCGATTCGGAGATTTAGCCGGAACTCGGCGCGGGACGTAAACATCCGGTACGGCTCATTCGTACCTTTCGTCACCAGATCGTCGATCATAATGCCAATGTAAGCATCCGCGCGATCCAGCACTACGGGCCTTTCCCCTTTCACTTTGAGCGCGGCATTGACGCCAGCCAGGAGACCTTGAGCAGCGGCCTCTTCGTAACCGGTTGTGCCATTGATCTGCCCCGCAAAGAAGAATCCTTCGACCTTCTTCGTTTCCAACGACGGGCGTAGTTCCGTCGGCTGCACGAAGTCATATTCGATGGCGTAACCGGGCCGAATCATCTGGGCGGATTCCAGACCTTTCATACTGCTGAGAATCTCTCGCTGCACGTCAATCGGAAGGCTGGTCGACATGCCATTGACATAGACTTCGTGCGTGTCTACACCTTCCGGTTCAAGCACAATCTGGTGTCGATCTTTATCCTGGAATTTAACAACCTTGTCTTCGATCGACGGACAGTAGCGTGGTCCGATCCCTTTGATTTGTCCACTGTAGAGCGGCGAGCGATGGATGTTGCTGCGGATGATCAAATGGATTTTTTCATCTGTATGGGTGATGTAACAGGAAATCTTATTCGCAAGTTTTTGCGTCGTGCGGAATGAAAATGGCGTCGGCTCCAGGTCGCCAGGTTGCGGTTCAAACACTGAGAAGTCGATCGTGCGCCGATCGAGGCGGGGCGGGGTTCCCGTCTTCAAGCGGCCCCAATTGAACCCAAGATTCCGGATGCAATTTCCCAACGCAATTGATGCCTGTTCGCCGTTCCGGCCGGCAGTAAATTTTTTCTCACCGATATGAATCAACCCGTTGAGAAACGTGCCTGTGGTGAGAACCACGGCTTCCGCGCCAACTCGACGGCCGTCGAGTAGTTCAAACCCAACGACACGGTTCTTTTCAAAAAAAATCTCGACAACCTCAGCTTGTTTGAGGAACAAATTCGGCGTCCCCTCCAGTATCCGGCGCATCACATAGCGGTAGCCGGCTTTGTCCTCTTGCGCACGCGGCGACCACACCGCGGGCCCACGACTCGTATTCAACAATCGGAACTGAATCCCAGCTTCGTCTGCGGCAAGGCCCATGATGCCGCCCAAGGCATCGATCTCGCGCACCAGGTGGCCTTTCGCGATGCCGCCAACCGCAGGATTGCACGACATCTGTGCGATGAGGTCGGCATTCATCGTATACAACGCCGTGCTCAGGCCCATTCCTGCAGCGGCGTGTGCTGCTTCACAGCCGGCGTGACCCGCGCCTACAACTGCGACATCGTATTTCTCATCAAACATCACTATTTCCCAATGCAGAACGTCGAGAAAATTCGGTCCAAAATGTCATCCGTTACGACATCCCCGGTCAGTTCATCCAGCGCCGCCATGCCCTGGTACAGATCCAAAAGAGCCATCTCATGTGGAACGTTCCGAACAAGCGCATCGGATGCAGTTCGCAAATTCGATATCGCCTTGACGATTGCCTCGTGTTGCCGGGAGTTCGTCAGGACTAAATCATCGGTTGAATCGGTTTTTCCATCCAAGAGAATCGCTCGAATGGCCTCCCGAAGAGTATCGAGGCCATCGCCTGTCTTCGCACTGAGATGCACCTTCCCTGAACCGTTCAGCAAACCCTGATCGATCGCTTGCGGCAGATCCGATTTGTTGATCAACAGTAGATGAGGAAGGTGTTCGACTTTCGCAAGGACTTGCCGGTCGTCGCCATCTAACGCGCCCGAGCCATCAAGAACGACAAGCGCGAGATCTGCCTCCGACAGCGTTTCCAGCGTTCGTTTCACACCAATGCTTTCGACTTGATCTGAAGTGTCGCGGACACCTGCTGTGTCCGCAAAACGCAGCGGAATGCCATCCATACTCACTGTTTCTGTGAGCACGTCGCGTGTCGTTCCGGGTATGTCGGTGACAATCGCGCGCTCGGCTGCGACAAGGCGATTGAAAAGGCTCGATTTTCCGACATTGGGTTTCCCAAGTATCGCGAGCCGGAACCCCTCGACGAGCAGTCTTCCATAGCCGAAGGTTTCTTCCAAATTTTCCAGAGCCTCGCCCAACGGATGGATCATATGAACAATCGCCGTATTGTCGGGAACATCGACGTCGTCCTCCGCGAAATCAATGCCCGCTTCCAGATGGGCAATGATATCGAGAAGTTTTTCCTTGATTGGCCGGATTCGATTCGAGACAGAACCCCCCATCTGTCTCAACGCTGTCTTTGCCTGCTGCTCGGTCTGTGCTTCGATAAACTCCCGAACCGCTTCTGCTTGAATCAAGTCCATCTTTCCATGCGCTACAGCCCGCATCGTAAACTCTCCGGGCAGCGCGATCCGCGCGCCGGCGGTGCGCGCGTTTTCTACGATTCGCGCGAGAATTAACGGATTGCCATGCCCGCTGATCTCGACGACGTCTTCGCCCGTATAAGACTGCGGTGCGCGAAAAAGTGTAACGACAACTTCATCGACCTGTTGTTCAGCGTCTTCATTCGTCCAGGTGCCGATAACGGCCGTTCGATGCTCCAAATGGGAATTCGAGGAATGTGATTTGAAAAAGCGCTGGGCGATCCCGATCGCATCCCGGCCGGACATGCGAACCACACCCACGCCGCTGCGGCCCAGAGGGGTTGATATCGCAATGACAGTTTCGTCACCAGAAATGATCTTGTGCAGATCTTCCCGCATAACTCACTTGTCACGCGCTTCTTTTGATTTTGATCGATCGCGAAGCTTTTTGTCGGCGCGCGGGGACCAATACTTGTTGATGAAGAACTGCTGGCCAATCCCAACCATGTTGCTGGTTAGCCAATACAGCGTCAGACCACTTTGCACCCACAGGAACATGAACAAGAACATGACCGGCATGATCATCATCATCTTGGCTTGAGCCGGATCGACAGTTGTAGGAGTCATCTTCTGCTGAATGATCATAGAGACCGCCATAAGAACGGGAAGAATGGGGAGGAATAAGTGCTCGGGTTGTGATAAATCCTTGATCCATAAGATCCAAGGTGCCCCCCGCAACTCGATAGAAACGGACAGCATGCTATAAAGGCCAAAGAACACCGGCATTTGTAGTAGTAGTGGGAAACAGCCACCCATCGGATTGACACCATGCTCCTTGTAAAGCTGCATCATTTCAGTTTGGAGTTGGGCCCGCTTGGGGTCGGTGGATTTGAGCTTCTTGTACTTGTCTTGCAGCGTTTTCATCTGCGGCTGAATCTTCTGCATCTGTTGCATTGAAACCTGCTGCTTGAGCCGCAACGGGAAGAGCAGGAAATTGATCGCCAGTGTGAGGAGAATAATAGACCAACCGAAATTGCCCGCGTAGCTGTGAATGAACAGCAAGCAGAATAGTAGCGGACGAGCGATGAATTCGAACCACCCGTAGCTGATGACGGAAACAAGACGCGGCTCCGCCGTGCTCAACCACTGACGATCTTTGGGGCCAACGTACACTCGCAGCGGTTTCGAATCCGGCATCCGCGCAGAGAGATGGAGTTCGGCGACAGCTTTACCGTCAGCACCCGTAAATTCCTGCTTACCGATCTTCACGGGAATGGGACTTTCAGGCGACAAGAACATGGCGAGGAAATATTGATCCTCGACACCCGCGCTAGCAACGGTGAAGTCCTGCGTCTCTTTAATGCTGCGCAGACTGGTCCTTTTGAAAGTGCCTTCTACTTCATATACGGCATTTCTCTTGGCGGGATCTGGTGTGATCGACTGGTCGCCAAATCCCCCCTGCCAGACCACCGCATGCGAAACGCTTTTTCCGTCCTTCGTAAGCGTCGTAGCGAAAGAGAACTCGTAGTTTTGCGGATCAAACTGCAACAATTTTTGCGCCGACACGCCATTGGAGGCAAACTCCATCGAAACACGATTGCGTTCACGTTGGGCCAGGAAGCTCGCCTTGGCTAGCGCTTCGTCCAGGTTCGGATCGCCCGTTATTAGCGTCAATGGCCAACCCAATTTGTTCCCTGCATTCTGCTCAATCAGCTCGATGGGATGGCCTTCGGCATCGGAATACGCCTTGAGCCTGTAGCTTTTCAGCACACCTCCGATGTTTGACACGGTCGCGGTGTACAGAGGGGTATCGACTACCAGATCCTCCGCTTTTTCGGCGCGAATAGTCTGGTCTGGGTGGGGCGGTCCTATCGGTTTCGCGCTCTCAACAGAAGTGTTCGCCGTCGCCGCAGGAGTCTGAACACTTTCCGGCGGCCTACTTGCGGGCGCAGGGGGGGAGAACAGCGCACGGAAGCCATAAAGCACGGCGAAAGATAAGATAAATGCAAGAATAATCCGTCTTTCCATCAGGAATCAAAACTCTTATTTCAAAGGATCAAATCCACCGCAGTGCAGAGGATGGCAGCGGAGAAGTCGCCTTATCGCTTGGGCCACACCATTAATCAACCCGTACCGTTCTATAGCCCGAATGGCATATTCGGAGCATGTCGGAGTGAAACGACAAGCAGACGGCAACCATGGTGACACAATAAGCTTGTAAAGACGCAGCGCCTTCAAGCAAAGCATCTGAATGACAACTCGAACTGCCCTCATTTATCTGCTCCGAGGAGAGTCACTAACTCCGAACGCAGTTCTCCAAAGTTCCTTTCGTTTGCGGAACGACGAGGGTTCACCACGAAATCAAATCCGGCAGGGATAAGTGCCCGTGATGTCCGGAGAATTTCTCTAACCCTTCTCTTGACCCGGTTTCTGTCGTGGGCTTTCCCGAATTTGCGCGGGGTTGTCAGACCGAAACGACTGTGCTCTAGCCCATTGGGCAGCGCAAACAGCACAAAGGAGCGCGAAACCTTCCTTGCGCCCCTCTCATATACAACCCTGAACTCACCCGCATTCCGCAATTTTAAACCCTTTGGAGATGCGGCCGATTTTTGGATGAGCACTGTATCGAAGCACTCAATAGTGCTCGACCGAGACCCGCTTACGACCCTTGTCTCTCCTTGCTTTCAGCACGAGCCGACCTCCACGTGTCTTCATGCGCTGCCGGAATCCATGAGTCTTTGCGCGCCGTCGATTATTCGGCTGATAGGTTCTCAGCGGCATCTCTTCACGCTCCTTCGAAAACCTTAAATTTTAACATACCCGTCCGAGAAAAGCAGCGGTTTCATGATTGAAAACGAGAAGCGGAAGTGCTACCCTTTCGCCGTTTCTCACGCCACACGACACCTCTTTTGAGGAAAGCCACGGACCGATTGGGACGACTTTCCCACAGGTGTGGAAATTGTTGTGGAAATCTTACCCCTTCACAAGTGGTCACTTCATGAATACCTGGCAACAAGTTTTAGATATTGTTGAAAAAAAGGTTAATCAACAAAGCTACAACACGTGGTTCAAACCCACTCAACTCATTAAACACGACGAGAAGGCGCTTTACGTGCGTGTTCCAAACACGTTTTTTCAGGATTGGTTGAATGACCATATCGATGTCGTTCTCGAGGCGGCTAAGTTGGCTGGCATTGGCGACATCAGCGTGATTTACATCACGGAAAAAACACCTCCTGAATCCCTAGAGTTACCGGCTCAGGGTCGCTTGGATTTTGAATCTATAGATAACACGCTTAACCCAAAATATACGTTCGATTCGTTTGTTGTAGGCTTATCGAACCAGTTCGCGCATGCTGCAGCGCTAGCTGTAGCCGAGAAACCATCCAAGGCCTACAATCCACTATTCATGTATGGTGGCGTCGGGCTTGGCAAGACGCATCTGATGCACGCGATCGGTCAGATGATCAAGCTGGGAAACAAGGAACTCCGTTTGACGTATATTTCTACGGAGAAATTTACAAACGAATTGATCAATGCAATTCGTTACGACAAGCTGCTGAGTTTCCGAGAACGATATCGTAACAATGATGTCCTACTGATTGACGATATCCAGTTCATCGCTGGAAAGGAGCGCACTCAGGAGGAATTCTTTCATACATTCAACTCGCTCTATGACACTCACAAACAGATCATCATTTCGGCGGATTGTCCTCCGCGGGAGATACCTACCTTAGAGGAACGGTTACATTCGCGATTTGAGTGGGGTTTGATTGCGGATATCCAACCTCCTGACCTCGAAACGAAAATAGCAATCATTAAGAAGAAGGCCGAGCGGCAGAACATTAGCGTGCCGGACAACGTCGCACTGTATATTGCAAGCAAGATTAAGTCGAACATTCGTGAACTGGAAGGAGCACTTGTTCGACTACTTGCCTTCTGTTCGCTTCGCGGTTCCGAGATCACGTTGCAGATGGCCCAGGAAACTCTGCATGATATCCTCGGCCCGGGTGAGAGGGCAGTGACCATCGAAATGATTCAGAAGACTGTAGCCGATCATTTCGGAATGCGTGTTCAGGAGTTAAAATCAAAAAACAACTCCAAGTCCGTGGCTGAACCACGCCAAATCTGTATGTATCTATGCAAAAAACTAACCGGAGTTTCCTTGCCGCAAATCGGACGAGAGTTTGGAAATAAACATCACACCACGGTTTTACACTCAATCAAGAAGATTGAACTCATGCGACGGCACGATCAAGTGTTGGACAAGCGAATACAAGCACTCATTGATTCATTTCAATAAAGTTTTTGTCCGCTATGGTTACAAGATGTGGAAATCCGTGGGGTCAGGTTTTCTCACACTTATTCCACAGATATACTAGTTCCTTATCCACAAGATCTGTTTTTTCCAAGGTGAGAGTTCCATTAGGATTAGCCAATTGAGTAACAATATTCACACGACTACTGATAGGAGTATTAAATAACCCTATGGAATTTACAGTCAGAAAGTTCGATCTTTTACAGGAGCTTACACTCATTCAGGGAGTTGTAGAACGTAAGACAACAATCCCTATTCTTGCAAACGTTCTATTACGTACCGAAGGAGACGAACTTGGGATTATAGCAACAGATTTAGAAATCGCTTTCAAGTCGGCGTGTGCATCAAAGACGACTGTTCCTGGAACACTTACCCTGCCAGCAAAGAGGCTATACGAGATTGTTCGAGCTCTGCCCGACAAGGAAATCAAATTTAAGCGCGGCGAAGGAAACTGGGTGTCAGTTACTTGTGGAGCAAGTCGATTCCGTATCGCAGGGTTGCCCCAAGAGGACTTTCCGGTATTGCCGGAACCAAAGCTCGGTGGAGCAAAGATTCCAGCAGATGTACTTGCAAAACTGATCTCACGTACTGTCTTTGCTATAAGTACAGAAGATTCCAAGTACACACTGAGTGGGGCTTTACTGTTATTGAAGCCGGGATCTATCACAATGGTAGCAACCGACGGTCATCGCCTCGCCCACGTTGAGAAATCCGAAGCACTTGAGGATATTAGGGAAGAAACCAAGGTGCTTGTACCCCGGAAGGCAATGGGTGAGTTAGTGAGAGTGATTTCGGAAAGTCCAGACGTTGACCGCATTGGATTTTCGCGAGACGATAGCCACCTTTTCTTTGATATGGGGAAGCGGCTTCTCATCTCGCGGATGCTTACGGGACAATTTCCCAATTATGAAGCTGTACTTCCCCGCGGAAATGACCGTGTATTAACCATCAATCGTGAAGAAATTGCCGCATCTATAAAGCGTGTCGCAATTCTTTCTGATGAACGATCGCGGACGGTCAAACTTGCGTTAGCAAACGGATCGCTCGAAATTACTGCCAGTCATTCTGATCTGGGTGAAGCTCATGAGATACTGGAGGTGGACTACGATAAGGAGGACCTCCAAGTAGGATTCAACTACCAATATCTCTTGGATTTTCTGGTTACTGCAGACGAGCCAGAGGTTAGTTTCGAGTTTAAAGACAGCGAAAGCGCCGCCCAGTTACGTGCACATCCTCCGAGCGACTACAACTATCGTTATGTCGTCATGCCGATGAGGATCTGATACCACCGATATCCGGTATTTAGTCCACAAAATATCGCGTAACGACACGTCCTCGGCCACTATATACTTGGCCTTCTTGTGTTGCTTTCAATCAAAGGTTTCCCTACGAAAGTTGGACCAATTTTTGATAGAATAGACGTTACTTTTCTGTCAGGGTCGGGACGCTAATTAGAAGCGGACTTCCGGGGCAACTACTAGACAGCAACCAACAAATATCAATCTATTTTCTCCAAGTGTTTCCACTGAAAAGCGAACCAAGCGTCAGCATCCTAACCAGGATGAGGCAGGTAGTTACAAATGACTGAAAGAGTTGAGTTAGAGGGCAGCGGCCGAACACAGCAAGCTCCACGAACCGAAGGGAGTTATGGCGCAGAACACATAAAGGTTCTAGAGGGGCTGGAAGCCGTTCGAAAGCGTCCCGCGATGTATATCGGTACGACCGGGATAGATGGGCTGCATCACCTTGTGTATGAGGTTGTTGATAACTCTATAGACGAAGCACTAGCCGGCTTCTGTACTGAGGTTCATGTAGTTATCCACATCGATAACTCCGTCACAGTCATTGACAATGGCCGGGGTATTCCCACCGAAATTATGCCCAAGGAGGGCAAGCCGGCAGCGGAAATAGTTATGACAAAGTTGCACGCGGGCGGCAAATTCGATAACAGTGCATACAAAGTTTCAGGAGGATTGCATGGAGTAGGTATCTCGGTAGTAAATGCGCTTTCCGAATGGGTCAATTTGGAAATCTGGCGCTCTGGCAAGGTTTACGTTCAGGTCTATGAGCGAGGCGTGCCGACGGGTCCGCTAGAGATGACGGGGCACACAGATCGCCGCGGGACCAAAGTAAGTTTTAAGCCTGATCTAAAAATTTTCGAGACCACGGAATTCAGCTTTGATGTTCTCTCGCAACGGTTGCGTGAGCTGGCTTTCCTAAACAAGGGTGTTTTAATCACCATTGAAGATGAGCGGGATGAGCGGTCTGAAAAGAAGCACGAGTTTCACTACACTGGCGGGATCGTCTCGTTTGTCGAGCATCTGAACAAG
>Ga0209056_10002682_pt1 | contig 19047 bp, 14 predicted proteins | sample GraSoiAngelo_114_FD_185876 | JGI IMG/M metagenome (GOLD analysis project Ga0209056, IMG submission 185876) | Grasslands soil microbial communities from the Angelo Coastal Reserve, California, USA - 14_0903_13_40cm (SPAdes) (version 2) | ecosystem: Environmental > Terrestrial > Soil > Grasslands...
CGGCAAGCAGAAAACTCTCATACGATCTGCGCCGATTGTATCCATAGCCGGAAAAACCGGTCGGTGATCAGGAATGAGCCGTCATCGCGATCGATTACGTCTTTCGCCAACAGCGCTTCGACCACGCGTTGCGCATTGGAGGCCGAGCTCAGCCCATATCTACTAACAAACTCGCCGGCAAAAACCTTCACACCGGCAGCTTCAGCGGCCAGGCCCTTGAGGAAGCGTTTCTGCGGAAGTGTTAACGATTCCCATAATGTGGTGTAGGCGTACGTTTCGCGGTCCAATAAAACCTTGACGGCTGTCCGAATCATCTCGCTGCTTAACGTGGCTTTTCGTTCGCACAATTCCCAGAGGGCGTGACACAGATGTTGTGTGTAAAACGGATGACCCTGAGTCATTTCGCAGATCTCGTGAATCTGTCCTTCGTCGATGCGCTTGACCGCGTCCGCGAAGTGTCGCTGAATGAATGGTTGCCAGTGTTTCTCAGCGATCGGCCCGAGCGGATAATGGCTGCCCGCCCGGTACAGCGGCCGGTTTCGATCCAGAACCATTTTTTGAATCAAGTGTTTGCGGCTGCCAAGAAAGAGGTAGCTGACTCTGCGATGATTTTGAATCACGCTTCGCAGCTTTCGCTCCACGTGGTCGCTGCCGTATTCGAGGATTTGCTGAAATTCATCGAGCACGATCACGACGCGCGGTCCATTCTTCGAGGCGATTTTGGCGGGCGTTTCGAGAACTTCCTCGAGGACCGGTTCAATCCGCGCGTGCTTCGCCAAGCCAAGCGTGAGCGTCGGTTTTCCTTCTCCATCCAGAGTGACGCTCGGGGACAAACTGCTAAAGAATTTCTTTGCCGTGTCGAGCAACTTTTCTACGGATGAGGTCACCGATTCGGTAATTGCCCGGGCGACGGCAGCCGCGAACGTCGCTTCGCTGTCTGTCGGCCAAAGATCGACATAGGCCGAGACGAACTTTCTCCGTGGCAACCTCCCCAGCGCGGCGCGGGCGAGCGAAGTTTTTCCATAGCGGCGTTCCGAGAACACGAACAGTTTCTCCGCGTTCTCCGCGGCGCGGACCAGGTCGGCCAATTCCTTCTGCCGATTGCAGAAAGCATCGCCGCTGACCACGCCTCCGTATTCGAATGGGTTTCTCAGATTACGCATTTTGCGTTACGCATATTGCGTAATGCAAGCGGAATTATCTTGCCAAAGGCGCGGCGGATTGGGCAGTTGTCGATTTGATCGTGACGGTTGGGAAACCGTCACTCCTTGATGTCTTGTCATTGTGGGCGAGATGCGTGAAAATTGAAACTCCGTGGCTCTGCGACTGCCAAAACAGAATTACCAGGACGTCGAACGCGTCATCGAACTCGATTTTGTGCGCGCGACGGAAGCGGCAGCGCTCAATTCATTGCGCTGGCTCGGACGCGGCGACAAGGAAGCAGCGGACGCGGCAGCGTGCGACGCCATGCGCGGCATGTTCGATCTGATGAATATCTGCGGCGAAGTGGTGATCGGCGAAGGAATCAAGGATGAAGCGCCGGGAATTTTGAAGGGCGAACAACTTGGGACCTGGGTTCCCGGTTCGCCGCAGTTCGATATTGCGGTCGACCCGATCGACGGCACCACCAACATTTCCAAGGGCGCGCCGAATTCGATCAGTTGCATCGCGGCGGCGAGTCCCGAGGAAGGCGTGAAAGTAGCGCTGCTGGATGTGCCTTCATTTTACATGTCGAAGCTGGCGTATGGGCCGCGTGTGATCGAATACATGAAAAAACGCGGCGATTCGCTCGACCTCGACATGCCAATCGCGGAAATGCTTGCGATCGTGGCGCGCGCGGTGGACAAACGCGTCCAGGATGTGGCGGTGATGATGCTCGATCGGTCGCGGCACAAAGAAATCGTGGAACAGATTCGCGCGGCAGGCGCATCGTTGCGCATGATCGGCGACGGCGACATCGCCGCGGCGATCGCGCCATCTTTACCTGAGCAGGATGTGGATCTTTACATGGGCATCGGCGGTTCGCCTGAAGCGGTATTGGCGGCGGCGGCGATCAAATGCCTCGGTGGCGACATGCAATGCAGAATGTGGCCGCGCGACGAGAAGGAACGAAAAAACCTGATCGCAGACGGCTACGAGAAAGATCTCGACCGCGTCTTTTCCGCCGATGATCTTGCCCACGGCCAGAACATCATTTTCTGCGCAACCGGGATCAGCGACAGCGCGCTCCTCCCCGGGGTGCGGGCGCGCGGCGGCGTCACTGCGATCACGCATTCAATCCTGATGCGGGCCAAGAGTAAAACAGTCCGCTTCATTCGAGCCCGACACAATTTGCAGACCAAGACGATCCGGCTCCGGTCGGATAATCGCGAGCACATCATTTGAAGTTCAAGGAATGACGGCTGTAGCCACGGCCCTGTGGGCCGTCTCCGTGGTCTGAAAACGAGGGCCGGGTTGGACCGGCCACAGGCCGGTGGCTACAACCGCCCGCTCCTTGTCATTAAACCTTTGGGTGGATCCCGAATGTTGCCAGCTCGGCGATCGTCTTCTCCATCGGCAGACCGACGACGTTTGTGAATGAGCCCTCGATTTTTGCGATGATTTCTGCGCCGCTGCCCTGCGCGGCGTAGGCGCCTGCTTTGTCGAGCGGCTCGATTTTCGCGAGGTAATTTTGAATCGTTCCGTTATTCAAGCGGCGAAAGCGAACGCGGGAAATATCACGAAAAGCCGCCGACTTTCCCGCTGTCTGGTGATAAATGAAAACAGCAGAACAAACTTCGTGAGTTCGTCCGCTCAGGCGTCGAAGCATCTGCGCGGCCTCGTTCAAATCCGCCGGCTTGCCGATGATTTGATCGCCCAGCGCAACCAGCGTGTCTGCTGCGAGCACGACAGCATCCGGGCGCGTTTGCGCGACGGACATTCCCTTGCGAATCGCATTCCAGAGCGTGAGCTCGCGTAACGTGAGCGGCACATCGAATTTTTCCGCGACGCGCGGCGAGGCGATTTCGAGTTCGAATCCGCTTTCAGACAGCAATGCCGCTCGTCTGGTTGAACGAGATGCCAGCACGAGTGAACGCATGGCTGGCTAACTGTAGCGGCAGGCGTGTCGCCTGCAAAAGGTGGAACGTTGCAGCCGATACGGCTGCCTCTACAGAAAACGTCTGCGCTCCTTGCCTGAAAATGTTTTGCCTTACGGACTTGGGGATGCAGATGGAACTGCAGCTTTGTTAAAGATATTTGGCAGCTTCGTTTCTTTAAAATCAGCGGGCACGCTAAACTGGCTGTCCGGAATAGACTCGAGGCTTACGCCGGTGACGGTGCTGGTAATTTCCGTAGGATGCCCCGAAACGGCGCTGTGCTCTCTCGTCTGATTTTCCTTGGCACGATTTTCATTGCCATGGTTTTCCTTGCCACGGTTCTCCTTGCCATGGCTTTCCTCACCATGGTTTTCGTCACCCACAATGATTTGCATCCGGATCGGCAGTCCTGGGAAATCGCGAAAGTCAGGCATTTTGGCGTTGGCCGCGTCCCAGAACTCAGATTTGATCGACTGAAGCTGCGCCAGCATGTTAGCGCCGTTCGGATAGTTCGGTGCGATCCAGTAGGTCGCTTTGAAATCGGGGCCTTCGTAGGTGTATTGCTCCGTTTCGTAACCATTGATGATTTCCTTCTGGCCCGTCGGAATAAGTCGGGGTTTCTCGGGATTTTCCTTCTTGTTGGTGAACTTGTTTACCATGTCCGCAATCGCTTTCATTTTGTCCCCCGAAATGCGCACGACAGTCTTTTTGTCGTTCAACAAATTGATTAACTCGCCCGCTGTTCCGTCGAAAATGGTCGTGACTTGGGGAGAGGAAACGTCAATGCGCGCTTTATCGCCTTTGACCTTAATGGTCATGTTGGTAGCGGCCGCCGCATCAGGCGGTGCCTCGCCCGGGCTCGCCTGCGCGTTTTGAGCGCGGCTCGCCGGTTGCACCGTTGTTGAATAGGCAATCGTGAGATCGCCGCGGGCCGCGAGAAATACGCAAACGCTCAGCACCAGCGAATAGAATGCAGTCTTCATATTCTCAGGGAGCAGATTGCCGCTGTTGAAGACGATCGCCGCTTCTGGCGACCGCCGTTACACCTGCTTTTGCGTCTTCAGCAGCTTGATCGCGTCGCGTAACTCGGCGGCGCGCTCGTAAAGTTCCTTCGAAATCGCTGTTTCCATCTCGCGCTGCATGATCTCCAGCTTCGAAAGCGGGCGCTTCGCCTTCACTTCCTCGAGCCATTCGTCGAGAAATGCAATCTCGGCGCTTTTCGACACCAACTCCGGAAAATTTGACCGCTGCAAGAAATCCACGATCGCCTCGCGACCGCGCTCAATTTCCGCGATGGCCTCGGCAAATTTTCCCTGGCCCAGGAGAATGGATGCCTTGGCGCGCGTGTTCATCATGAGCACGTACGGGCGGAACTGCTGCAGTGCCCAGGAAAATTCCTCACGATCCGTGTGCTCGGCGACAAAGGTAAAAAGATCGAGATTGCGTTGCGTATCGCGCACCACGCCTTCGAAATCGTTGATCTGAAAGAGGCTGAGGTAACGATGATAATATTGGATGCCTTCCTGTTGGAGCTCCGCGCATTGCTCAGGCGTAAGCTCGTAAGTCTCGCCTTTCTGCCCGGCGCGGGCGGCTCGCCTTTGGTGATATTCTAAAAGCGACTCGCAACCGTGGGGGCGCCGGCCATCGGGCCGCCCGGCCACCTCCATTTGCAACACGCCGAGATCGACTCGCAGTTGTAATTTCTCGCGGCCATCCAAGCCGGCAATCTTGCGCACTTTGATGCTACCGCTCTCGTGTGACCAACCTTTCAAGATGGTGTTCAGATCCAAACTCATCGTAAAGAAACATCGAACACTTCGCATTCCTTTGTCAATAAATCGTAAGGATGGCGCGTTGTGGTCGCCGCAGCGACACGTCGCAGCGCGATGTAGCCGGTTAGCGCGGTTCCCTCCTTGTCATTCTGATCCCGCACCCGCGGGAGAAGAATCTCTGATCTTTTTCGACCGCGCGCCAGGTAAGGGTCAGAGATGTTTCGCTTTGCTCAACATGACGGGTGAGCATGCACATCCCGGATGCGGCACGCTAAATACAGCGCGCTAGTGCCGTGCTGTAAGAGAGAACTTTTCACTGGTCACTTGTCGCTGGTCACTTAGGTTTGCGCGATGGAAGCTTCGATCGACGCGTTTATCCGCTTCCTCGCAGTCGAGCGCGGTCTTTCTGAAAATTATCAGCTCTCCACGCAAAGGTCGCTGAGCGAATTCGCGCAATGGTGCGCTGCCAGAAAGAAGATTAGTCATCCGCACGCTGTGACTCTGCCGGTAATCAGTGAATATCTTGCCGAGCGCAAACAGGCCGGCCTTTCCGCGTCTTCGATTAAGCTGATCGTGGTTGCATTGAAGATTTTTTTTCGGTTTCTGGCAGGCAAAGGAATGGTTGAGCGCGATCCGGCTGAGGCGTTGGCGCTTCCGCGGATCGAGCGTTATCTCCCGGAAACCCTCAACGAATTGCAAGTGGAGCAATTCTTGGAAAAGATCGACACAAAAGCTGTGCACGGTTTGCGCGATCGCGCGATGATCGAGCTGCTTTACGCAAGCGGCCTGCGCATTTCTGAGCTGGCAAATGCGCGCCTGGAGAATTTTAACTTCGAAGAACGTATTGTGCGTGTGACCGGAAAAGGAAACAAAACCCGCCTGGTGCCGGTGGGCCAAAAAGCGTGCGAAGCGCTGGCAGCTTATCTCTCCAGCGAGCGGCCGAAATTTGTGAAGCGCCGCAGCGGCAGTGAAATTTTTCTCTCCGAGCGAGGAACCAAGTTAACCACAGTGCGCATCTGGCAGATCGTAAAAAAACACGCGCAACGCGCGGGGCTCGAGAAAAATGTTTACCCGCACCTTCTCCGGCACAGTTTCGCGACGCATTTGCTGGGGAATGGCGCCGATCTGCGGATTATTCAGGAAATGCTGGGCCACGCCGATATTTCGACGACGCAAGTCTATACGCATGTCGATCAACAGCGGCTGAAAGCGGTGCATCGGCGATTTCATCCGCGGGCCTAGAAGCGAACCGATGCTGGATTCTGGATTCCAGTTTCTGGATTAGTGTTGAACCCGTATCCAGCATCGAGTATCCAGCATCCACGCTTATGACGCGGGCGTGTTTATGAGGCGAATTCTGTTGCTAATCATCGCGCTCGCCATCGCCGCGCTCGCTGGTTGGTACTACTGGAAGTTTTTCCAGCGAATTTCGAGCGCCCCTGTGAGCGCGCTTCTGCCTCGGGGAACAATTTTCCTGGCGCATCTCCCGGACTTTAATCGAACCCGCGATGACTGGTATCACTGCGATATTTATCGGCTCTACCGCGAACCCGCGGTCCAGGATTTTTTGCGCAAGCCGCTGAACAACATTCCAAAAACAGATGCAGCTGCTCAAACGCTGCGGGAAATCGAACAGCTCGAGCCAAAGAATGCCTTCGTTGCATTGACTTCCATAGACAATAACAATCCGAGATTCGTGGGCGGCTTCCGTTTTCGCGGCAGCCAGGAAGCGGCAGAGCGCGTTATCGACAAATGGCGCTCGGAATTACTTGGGCGAAATCCGAATCTGAAGCGCGATAAGCTGCAATATCAGCACCGCGAAATCGAGTTGGTCTCGGCGGCTTCGGTTACTCTCGCGACGGCCTATGACCGTCCCTGGTTTTTTGCAGCAACAGACCTGACAGAATTAAAGACCGTGCTCGATCGCGCGGATCATCGCGCTACAAATTCAAAGGGCACACTGGATAAAGACGAAGCCTATCGCGCAGCCATCGCGCACCGCCCCTCCTATTACGCGGCATTTTTTTATCTGCAGCCAAAGATATTTTCCGAACGGCTAGCAGCGTTGCGCGCCGCTGTTCGATCAAGCCCGGCTCCTGGCGAGTCCACGATGCTGGAAAAAATGCGCTGCATCGCCGGTTACACGCGGTTTGAGAACGGGAAAATGCACGACGTGCTTTTTCTTGCGATGCCAAAGCTGGAGCATGATATCACACTCACCCGGTCTTCCCTTTCGCTCGGGACGAAAGAGACATTTTTTTATCTGGCGATGCTTCTCAATCTCGGGGAAAAAATCGAGACATTAAATCAGGCAGCCTCCTTTGCCGGCGCCAGAATTTTTCAAGCTCTTGCCGATAGCGGGATCACCGCTGATGATTGGAAGGCCGCATTTGGCCTTGAGCTGAGCTCGCTGGCGGACTGGCCGTCGAGCGCGCATTGGCCATCTTTGCTCGTGACGCTGCCGGTGACGGACATGGCCAAAGCCGCAAAGATCGTGGAGGCCCTTGTACGCGCCGACCAACAGGCAACTTGGACGCAGACCGAGAAGGACGGCGTGCGTTATTTCTCAAAGCAATCGGTGGCCACTCTCGTGGCAATCACTCCGACCATTGCTTTGTCCAATCGGATTCTTATAGCTGGTTTTAACCCAGTGTCAGTGGAAGAGGCAATGAAACGCAGCGGCGCCAGCTCGTCCGAACTTGCAGATTCCCAAACTTATAAGGCTGCGGCACGATTGCTGCCGGCACCGACGAATTTTTTTGGCTACGTCGATATGGCACTGCTGTACTCGCGCCTCGACGCTTCGCTTCGTCCAATGTTGTTGATGGCTGCGGCTTTCATGCCGGCGGTGGCTGGTTCCATCGACGCTGGCAAGCTGCCATCTCCCGAGGTCATTACCAGGCACTTGAGTCCTATTGTCTCCTCGCAAAGATATGATGGCGACGGTTACGTCGCCGAGTCAATCGGACCCATCACCTTGGATCAAGCTGCAATCGGTGTTGCTCTTCTTAGCAACAGCCTTGGCGCAATTGCGCGACAAACCGGCTGGGGCAGCTCTCCAATACCACAGCCGACGGCAAGTCCGTCTCCCACGCCGTAGTACGGCGCACGGGCGGTGCGCCCTCCCGGCTGCGCCATTTCGGCATCCCTTTTGACCTTTCAGCCGCTGAGGCACCAAGGAGCAACGGCTCGGGTAGCTGTCACTCCCAAGCGAAAAGAAAACTGCTGCAAGCCGTCAAAAACATGCTATGTTTTGGCTCCTATGGCTATTCTAAAGAAAAATGCATTCTCGCGTCGTGTTCCTGATCTGGTAACTGAGGAGCTGGTTGCTGTGCTCTCCCGGCGTTCTTCGTTTGAGTTCAAAGAGCTCTTCGACATCGTCCACGAGAATCTTCGGGCACGAAACGCCGCCAGCGGCGGCGAGGAAATGCTGCGGCTGCGAGCTTACGAGAAATTGCAAAATCTCGTCGCCCGTGGTGCGGTGAAGAAGAATGGCAAGAAATACAAGGGTTTGCCGTCGGCGTTGGCCCAGGCGATTGCCCAGCAGAATGGTCATCTCGCCGGCGTAAGATAAGCCGGCCTTTTACAACGACCTGGCTTCAGGCCAGATTCCCGGATGCTGCGCGAATATTTGCCGGTCCTCCTGCAAATCGTCGTTGCAATTCTGTTTGCTGCTTCCGCTCTCTTCGTGAGCGTGTTGGTGGGCAAGAGCGGAAAACGTACCCGAGCCAAGGATAGAGCCTATGAATGCGGCATGATCCCGCAGGGGGAACGGCAGCCGCGCTTCAGCGTGAAGTTCTATCTGGTTGCGATGCTCTTTATCCTGTTTGATATCGAGATCGTGTTCATGTATCCGTGGGCGGTGGCGTATCGGGATGCGATCAAACAAAGCAGCGTCATTTTCTGGAGCATGCTCAGTTTCATTACAATCCTGATGGTGGGCTACGCTTACGCGCTCAAGAAGGGCGTACTCGATTTCAGAAAGTAATCAGCTTCCTCTGAGTTCTTCCACGGCTCCCCGGCTTCTGCTGCTGCTCACGTTGCTGTTGAGCGGCGTCCTCTGGTTCTTTACCACAACGGGTGGCCGGCAGATTTTTGTTAAGGAGGTGCTCGGTGGCGCCTACGATTCGCAGGCGGACCATTTTCTGCGCGGGGACGTTGACGTCGATGTGGAGGCGATCGGCCACGAAGCACTGATCGTGAACGGTCACGCGCGCACGTACTTTGGGCCATTCCCAGCGTTCCTCCGTATTCCATTGAATTTCGTTTACCCAGCGGGACACGGGAAGTGGTCGCGGATTTCAGGATTTTGCGCGGGAGTGATCGCGCTGTTTGCCTTTGCGGGCCTTGTGCAGACTGCCTTGTGCTCGTCGGAGCTATCGCCAAGCGCGCGTCATTGGCTGGGCAATGCGTGTGTCGTCGGCTTCGCGTTCGGCTCGCCATTGCTTTTGCTGCTTGGGAATCTTTCCATCTACGATGAAGCAATCATCTGGGCACTCGCCTTATCGCTGGCCGCGATTTTTTTCGCTTTCCGCTCACGACAAGCCACCGGTAGCGCTGTCACGCGCGCACTGCTGGGATTCTCGCTCTGTGCCGGTGGTGCTTTGCTGTCCCGAGTCACGTTCGGTGCGCCTTTCATCTTGATCGCGCCATTCCTTGCCCTGGGAATTCAGCCGGAGAATCGAACACGCAACCTCATGGCGCTGTTTCTCCCGCTTGGCGCCGCGCTGACCTTTTACGTTTGGCTAAGCTACGCAAAATTCGGCAGCTTCACTGGGGTCAACTACGACTACTACATCAACCCAGTTCACAGGGAGTTTGCTCACAGATTTGGCGTACTCAGCCTGCGCCGGATTCCATACAGCTTCGCTGACTACTTCAGCCTGCGTTTTCCGTCACTCCAGCGTGAACCGCCTTTCCTGGCGGCGGATCGCCATTTCTATGATTACCCATCTCTTTATTCCAACAACTTCAGCGAAGTATACCTCCCTGTTCTGTGGTGCTCCGGCTGGCTTGTTTTCGGCGCGATTATGGGAATCATATGTCTGGTTCGACGCGGCACCGTCTTTGAGCGGATCGCGGCCACAGCTTTTTTTGCTCAATTCCTTTGCGTCTTATCGTATTTTGCGCTTGCCCAGCGATACACCGCTGATCTCTATCCTTTCCTGATCTTCTCTTTCATCATCTTTCTCCGTTCGGGGAGTTTGGCATTACTCTGGTGGCGTGCTGTAATAATGGGACTGATTGCTTTCTCGATCGTCTTAAACTCTCTTGCGACCGTTTCCTGGCTGGTTGACGCTGACCAAAACGTGCCGCCGGAAACCAGATTTGCCTGGGAAGAGTTGCTAGGGCGGCGTTCACTTGAGAAATGGAAGTGAGAAATCATGACAACCAGCGACGCCAAAAAACGTCAACGGGAACTTTGGATAGCACTCAGCCTGTCGTTATTGGCCGCCGTCGCCTTTTATTTCTCAACTAAGGCGACACTGCGCGATCTGGATTACACGGCCGACATCGCCTCGGCTCTGCTGCGCGGTCACCTGGGTCTTCGGGAAAAGCCGCCCGATTGGCTAAACGAAATGATTCCTTGGGAAGGCAGATACTATTCCGCTTTTCCGCTGGGCGCGGTACTCAGCATGGTCCCAATTGCGCTTCTGCAAAAAGTGTCTCTCATCCACAATTTTCCCGCACACATTTTGTCGGCGCTAATTGCCGGAGCTAGCGTTTATTTCTTTTTTCAACTCGCGAAAGCATTTGGGCCGAATTATTCCAGCCTTGAAGGCGCGTCGTTGGCTCGGCGCATTTTGCTGGCCCTGTTTCCGATTTTTGGAACGTGGACGTGGTGCAACCTCGGATTCGGCGGCGCGTGGCAAATCGCTCTGGGTCTCGCTTTGCTCGGACAAGCCGCAGCGCTCTATTTCACCCTGGTGCGACCGTCTCCGTTCATCGCGGGGACGTTCTTTGCTCTGGCCTTCGGCAATCGCACGGAGCTGCTCATCACGTTACCTCTTTACGTTTATTTTCTATGGCGCCATCCAAATGACACAACGTTCAGTTGGAAAAAGTTGAAGCGCGCATTTCGGGAAAACACGCCGATGCTTACCCGCTTCCTGAGCTTGCCCGTAGCGCTCGCGCTGCTGACCGCCGCCTATAACTTCGCGCGGTTCCATTCCATTTTCGATTTTGGCTACATTCACATCCCCGAAGTGCGCAAGGAACCCTGGTACGAACACGGGCTGTTCTCCGTCCAGGCTATTCCCTGGAACATCTACACCATGCTGTTTCAAGGAACCGACAGCATCACTTATTTCCCGTACATCCGTCCGAACGGGTTCGGCTGCTCAATCTTCCTTGCCAGCCCTTTCCTCTGCCTTCTTTTTCGCCAAGGCGGGAGATACAAGGTGCCGGCATGGCTGGTGATTGCCGTCTTAACATTCGTCCTCTGGTGCCATGGAAACCCTGGAAGCTGGCAATTCTCGTATCGGTACGCCATGATTTTGGTCCCCTGGATGTTTCTGCTGTTGACAGGCAACGGCCCAGCGAAACTCACCATTAGCGAGGTCTCGCTTTTCGCTGTCTCAGTTGCTATCAATGGAATGGCTACCTGGCTATTCCTCTGGACCGATCAAATCCAGCCGTGATTCTGCGCCCGCGAAATTTTTCCGGCGAACAGTGATCTGTGAACAGTGTAAAAAACTGCGTTTGACGGAGAAAATCACCCCGCATAGAGTTCGCGCCTACGCCTGCTACGCCGAAGCCTCGTGCGAAGGCGGGTGCGGGGAAATTAAATCGGCGAGGATCTTGAGCATTATTTCGTCATTCGTCATTCGAGCTTCGTCATTAACGTTATGCTGGCTCTGATCTATTTTGGGTTGGCGGTTTGTATCGGGGATTTTCTTTGCCGGCGGTTTTACCAGTTTGCGTCGGTTGCACATCGCTGCGCAGCAGCCATTTTGGTTGGGCTGCTAGTTAGCTCATGGTTCACGTATTTGGCCGGGCTGGCGTTCGCCTGGGCGTCGCGGCCGCTGGTGTGGGCCAACCTCTTGTTCTTCGTCGTAGCGATCGCGGTACTGATCTGGCCCAGATGGAAACGCCGAGTCGTCAAAGGTACTTTGGACAGGAGCTCCGCAGCGGAGTTATACGTCGCGCGTGCGAAAGGCTCAGGCATAGCTGACTGGTTACTCATTGCTGGATACGTGTTCCTCGTATCCTGGATGATGTTTGCCTCGTTTAATTCCAGCGGCAGCAAGCTCCAGATCTCCAACCCCGAGTACAGCGACTTCGGGCCGAATACTGCGATCATGCAGAGCTTCGCTGTGGGACATAATTTTCCCACGGAGTATCCGCATTTCTCAGGTGACCGGATTCGTTATCATTTCTTGTTCTACTTTCAGGCGGGCAATCTTGAATTCCTCGGGCTCAACCCGGCCTGGAGCCTGAACCTGCTCAGCATAACCACGCTGGTGGCCATGCTCGTTGTCGCAATGACGCTGGGCGAGGTGGTTTTCAATTCGCGCGCGGTCGGGCGACTCGGCTCGTTCCTCTTCTTCTTTTTCGGCTCGCTCTCCTACGCCCCATTCCTTCATAGACAGGTTTCAGTCCGCGCCGCGCTTCAAGCCATCCGGCAACAGCGCGAATTTCTCCCAACCATCTTTCCGTATCGTGGTGAGACTTGGGGTACCTGGTCGCAGGTGACTTTTCTCAATCAGCGGCATTTTGCCAGCACCATTGGGATCCTGCTGCTGGTCCTGGTTTTTCTTGTCATTCGTTATCGCGCAGTGCCGGCGAGGCGAAGAAAAACGCCGCCTTCTACTGATACGATGTCTTCTGAGCCGAATGAGTCACCCGAAACTGGACCGCACAGGTTCTCCGGCGCCGTCGTCGCGCAAACGGAAAACGTTGCAGTATCAAACAACCCGGTTGCTTCGGCGTCAGTGGCAACGAAAGCGACGCAGCAGGCCGCGCCTCCACCGCAACGTTTTCCCGCCAGCTTCCCAGGCTTCATCTTTTCAGGCGTCCTCCTCGGCCTCCTGCCAATGTGGAACAGCGCGGTGTTTCTTGCGGCGTTTGCTGTATTAGCGCTGTTATTCATTTTGTTTCCGCTAAGGCTGCAAATGTTAGCGCTTGCCGTCATGACGGGTGTAATCGCGTTGCCACAGATGCTTTATTTAACTACTGGGAGTGGCAGAGCAGCGATGCCTCGGCTGCTTCACTGGGGATATACCCTGGACCATCCCACGGCCGCGAATGTGGCTAAGTATCTCGGTTTCACCTTTGGCTTTAAGTGGTTGTTAATTGCGGTAGCGCTTATCTTCGAAACCAGCCTCCAAAGGCGACTGTTTTTGGCAGTTTCCAGTCTTCTTGCAGTTGCCTTTTGCTTCCAATTCACGATTGAGGTGCTTGCTAATCAGAAGTTTTTACACACATGGGTAATCATCGCCAATCTGTTCGTTGCCTTCGCCCTCTGGCGGTTATGGCATTTGTCACTGGCTGGAACTACATTACCTGGAAAACTAACTGCGACTGTTCTTTTTCTGTTGGTCATTCCGGGTGGCATCATCGATTTTTTCCCGATCCATAACACGGGCTGGAGCGAGGTAACGTATCGGGATGATGCGCTGATCGACTGGCTCAAGAAAAACACTTCACCGCGAGACATTTTCCTAACAGATCGATTTGTTAATCATCCGATCCTAATGGCCGGCCGCCGCGTCTTTTATGGCTGGCCGTACTATTCGTGGGGAGCCGGTTACGATGCGACTAAACGCGACAGGCTTTACATCGAGCTCTTTGAGAGCAAGGATCCTTGGAAAGTGTACCATCTCTTGAAAGAGAATGGCATCAAGTACGTGGCATATGATAACGCTATTCGGCAGGCGCAATTCATTAGACGACCGAATCAAGAACTGTATGCCACTTATTTTCCAAAGGTGTACGAGGCCGACAAGTATAACGGCCTGGTGATTTACAAGGTGCCCGATACACCGCCGCCAACCGTGACCGCTCTGCCTGAAAGGGTTGCTAACATGTTTGAAGGCGGCAAGAGCACCGACAAAGGACAATTTGATTCGCCCACCGGAATTGCTGTCGATGGCAACGGAAATATTTTGGTTGCCGACACTGGTAACGGGCGAATCGAAAAATTCTCACCGACCGGCACGTTTCTGAGCATCATAGGAACCAAAGGAAGCGGGCACGGGCAATTAGCTGATCCGAACGGAATTGCCATCGACCACACTGGCAATATTTACGTGGCAGAAGTCGCAGCCAATCACCGCGTGCAAAAACTCGCGCCTGACGGCACATTCATCGCCGAGTGGAAGGGACCAGGCCCTGGATTTTACGGGCCGCGTCGCGTCGCCGTTGGTCCTGACGACTCAATTTATGTTGTCGATCAAGGCCGGACGCGCATCGTTAAGCTTAGTCCCGACGGACGAGTGCTGGCGGTTTGGGGCACCCCCGGAACTGGTGACGGGCAGTTCAATGACCCTACTTCGGTCGCAGTGAACCCCACCACCAACAAGATCTATGTCGCTGATCCACTTAACAAGCGGATACAGATCTTTGATTCAAATGGGAAGTTCCTAGCTAAATGGACAGTGTCCGAATGGGGTCGGTCACACGGCTTTGAAGACCTGGCCATAGATTCAAAGGCGGAGCGATTATACGCATCGAGCGCCAACATGAACGCGGTGCTCAGTTTCGATTTGAACGGAACCAGGATCGGCAGCTTGACGCCAAAACCCCCCGATCAACTCGAAGGGCCATCAGCGCTGGCCTTGGCGGACCGCAAGCTCTACGTCCTAGACATGGCTGGCAACCGCGTAAGCGTGATCGACCTCTAAACAGGCGGCAAGACGTCGCACCGCATAACCACCATGGTTATCCGGCAAGGCGGCAGAACAGATAGGTAACTTTGTGAAGTTACTCTCCGGCAAATCGCGACTTTTCACTCCGAGGATTCTGTTACTCGGCTTGTCAATTGTTAGTCTGGTACTCTGTGTCGTGAGCGGCGCGGCGCACTATCGGAAAGCGACATGGGGAGATCCGTGGCAGCCGATCGGGTGGTTGTTCAGCATGCTCTTTTTGCTTGCCGCTTTTACAGCAAGCCCGTGGGAACTGGCTGGCCGTTTCAAGTCTTTGGCAAATCCAAAAGCAGCATTCTTTCTCTTTTGGATCTTGTTTTTTGTAATCTCGCACCTCTGGAATTTCCGCACCGCGCCTTGGAACGGCGACGCTCTCTTTGACGAGTCCGGCTGGGACCTCTGGTATTTAAAGAGTTATGTTATCGGTCATCCATATCAGCCGGCCTGGTTTCACATTGTTATTTCGCGAGAGACTCTGTTTCATTATTACGTCTGGGGCTTTCTAAAGCTGTTCGGCTTTAACATTCTCGCGTATGAAGCGGCGTTGTTTGTTATTTGGTTCACGACCTTTCTATTCACTCTCCTCCTCATCGATCTGTTCTTTCGCTCTTATATTGTCACGTCGATTACGGCGCTGGTTTTTAATTTTCTGCCGTTCGCATTCATTTACACCTTTGCCGGGTACCGCTATCCCATGGCAGTGGCTTTAGCTGTTGTCTCCCTCTACTTTCTGCACGTAGGGTTTAGAACCGCCTCTCCTTTTTGCCTTTCACTGGGCGGTATCGCCGCTGGGCTCTGCCTGGCCAGCTCGATATCTGGCAAGCAATATCTGCTGGGGCTTGCGATTGCCGCACCGTTGTACGGGTTGTGTTACTGGAGGCGCTTAAAGCAAAGTGTCACGTGGACCTCGCTCGTCCTCGTCGTTTATGGCTTTCTAGCGGCTGCCGCGCCAATCCTTCTTTATATCGTGTTTAACCGCGAGAATTATACTTACTACGAAGCCAGCTTTGTTCGTGATTTCTGGCACGCCATGCAGTCAGCGCCGTTTCCGAATGGCATAAGGCCTTATATCGAGCAGCTTCGGAGCTGCTTTTTGAGCGTCCCGGCTCTGCGGTTCTTTATCCCAGACACTCTGCCTATACCTCTGCCGTATTATTGGTTCTTAGTTCCGGGAGTCGTGCTCGCAGTCTGGGAGAAGCGTTTTGAAATTGTGCTGCTGGCGACGATTCCAGTTGTCGGAGCATTTATCGCAAGATCGATCGAGAACCGCCTGCTTCTACCCATCCCATTCTGGATGATTCTGATGAGCTTCACGGTTGCATGGCTGTTAAAGCTGCGACCATGGCCCGGCGTGCAAGTTGTTGCCGGCGCCGTAGCGGCGCTAATTCTGCTAGACGGCCTCGTCCCATCCGTTCGGTACATCTACAGTAAGACCACAAGTCCGTTTTCGATTCGCTACTATGCGCAACACGAGGTCGCTGTCTCGCGTTTCTTAAGACATGTTGTGGCCGGACAGGAACATCCCGGTCCTCCTCACCTGGAGCACAACGAGTTCAACCGGATTGAAGGAATTCCGGATGCCCCATATGACACATTCGTTTGCCAGGATGATGCTTATTCCATCATTCATCTGTTTTTGCGTGATTACGACGACGACAGAATTCTATCGTTTTGCGGTGGGTACCCTTTTTTCTATGTGATGAGCGAGCAAGATGTGTGGAACGCTAACAAAAGGGCACTTGCTAGTTATCCTCCCAGCAACAAGGATTTGAAGCTAATCTGGGAGAGAACTCCCAAGACAGAGAGGATAATCCGAATGTTCCAATCGCTCCGCAATCTTGGAACTGAGGATGCGATTTCGTTTTCGTTTGGGGGAAGACTAAGGACCTTTTACGTTTTAAATATCCCTAACAAGAACATTCGCCAATTTCAGCAACGCGTGAGCACCTTGCCTCCTACTCCTCTCTATAACGTGCCCGGGACGCCGCCTCCTCAAGTTAGTTCTCTGTCTAAAGGTGTGCCTAACATGTTTGAAGGCGGCAGGGGAACTGAAAAGGGGCAATTTGATTCGCCAACCGGAATTGCTGTCGATGGCAACGGAAATATTCTGGTTGCCGACACCGGTAACGGGCGAATCGAGAAATTCTCGCCAACCGGCACCTTCCTCAGCTCTGTAGGAACCAAAGGAACCAGCCACGGACAGTTGGGAGATCCTAATGGGATCGCCATTGACCGAACTCGCAACATATATGTGGCGGAAGCCTCCAATCATCGTGTACAGAAACTTGCGCCCGATGGCATATTCATCGCCGAGTGGAAAGGACCACAGCCGGGATTCTATGGGCCGCGCCGCATCGCCATTGGTCGTGACGACTCAATTTATGTTGTCGATCAGGGGCGCACCCGAATCGTTAAGTTCAATCCTGATGGTGAAGTGCTGGCAGTCTGGGGCAGCGCCGGAAATGCCGATGGACAGTTCAATGACCCAACCTCGGTCGCAGTTGATCCGGCGACCAACAAAGTTTATGTCGCCGATCCGCGAAACAAGCGGATACAGATATTTGACGAGAATGGAAAATTTGTGACCAAATGGTCAGTGCCCGAATGGGGACAGGCGGTTGGCTTTGAAGACTTGGCCATCGATTCACAGACAGGGCGGCTGTATGCGTCGAGCGCACATATAAGCACGGTGTTCATCTTTGATTTGAATGGAACTAGGATTGGTAGCTTAAGGCCAAAACCTCCCGATAAACTCGAAGGACCGTCAGCCTTGGCCTTAGCAAACCGAAAGCTCTACGTGATAAACATGGGTGGGAATCATGTGAGCTCGATCGATCTATGACAAACAGCGACCTTTCGTATCCGATAAGTTTTTTGAACAATCCGGCTTGGGTATGTTAGCTTTGATTTATTTGGCATTGGCGATTGCTCTGGGCGATCTTCTTTGCCAGCGCTTTTACCGGTTCGTTTCCGTCCAGCACCGCTGTGCGGCAGCCACGCTGGTTGGCGTCTTACTCAGCACGTGGTTCACGTATCTGGCGGGGCTTGCCTGTTACCGCACAGCCGATCCTCTGCTCTGGGCAGACATTCTGTTCCTCGTAGCCGCGGCTGTAGCGATTTTTTGGCTTTCCAGAAGATCGCCAAAACTCGAGATGATTGAGCCGCGCGCGCCCGGTCGGGCGATTTACGACTGGATCACGCTCGGCGCTCTTTTTGTCGCGGTGTGCATTCTGTTGATAGGAACCCTGTATGTCAATAAACAGGGCCGGATACGCCTCTCTGGAATAGAGGTTAGCGACTTCGGTCCGCAGTTAGCAATCGCGCAAGGTTTTGCGCTGGGAGACAACTTTTCAACCCAAAGCCCGTACTATGTCGGCCAAGCTATTCATTCTGATTTTCGTTTCTATTTTCAGGCCGGCAATCTGGAATTTCTTGGGCTAAATCTAGCTTGGAGCGTGACTGTGCTTAGCGTGCTCGCCCTAACGAGCACACTCGCACTAGTGATGGCACTAGGCGAGCTGCTCTTCAACTCACGTGTTGTAGGACGGCTGGGAGCCACGCTTTTCTTCTTCCATGGCTCCCTGCGGCATCTATCTAATTTTCTCGCATCGGAGCACCCGGATCGCGACCAGACTTGGGGATTTTGGAACCAGATTGCTTTTGTGAACCAGCGACATCTGCCTTTGGTCATCGGAATATTCCTCCTTGTATTAATTTTCTTGGTTGCTCAGTATCGCCAAAGGAGTCCGGCGGCTGGGACCACCTCCGATGCCAATCTGGCTTTGCGCGGATCGAATCAAGGCAGTAACTGGAATCGGCTCAAGAGAGGTTTTGCCTCGAGATTCCTCACAAGCGCCAGGTCTGCACTGGCCCCTGCCAAGAGTTTTGTTTTCTCAGGACTGCTATTAGCTGCGCTGCCACTCTGGAACGCCGCCCTCTTTATAGGCGTCGTAGTGGTGCTGTGTTGTCTGTTGGTGGCTTACGGCTCCTGGCGGTCGTCGAGGGTAAAGGCTGCAGCTATGTTAGGCCAAGTCCTAGCCGGCACAGTGACAGCTTGTATTCTCGCCGCAGGAGTCATCGATCTGTGGGCTGTTCACAGTAGCTCTCGCACGGAAGTTAACTATGAGAAAGAGCCATTAGTGAAAGGACTCGTGTTTCGCAATTTAGTGATCTACAAAATTCCAGATTCCCTCCCCCCACGCCTCGCACGTCAGCGTTCGTCAAAGCTACCCGTCACAGCTTTTGAAGGCGGCCACGGGAATGGAAGAGGTCAGTTTGACGGCCCACGAGCTATTGCGACTGACAGTGCCGGAAACATTTTTGTAGCTGATA
>Ga0209056_10002686_pt1 | contig 19032 bp, 16 predicted proteins | sample GraSoiAngelo_114_FD_185876 | JGI IMG/M metagenome (GOLD analysis project Ga0209056, IMG submission 185876) | Grasslands soil microbial communities from the Angelo Coastal Reserve, California, USA - 14_0903_13_40cm (SPAdes) (version 2) | ecosystem: Environmental > Terrestrial > Soil > Grasslands...
ACGCTGCTTGCCCGCTGCTTCGAGCTCGGGCTGATGGGCATCGACATCCCGGAGTCCCACGGCGGCGCGGGCGGCAGCCTCCTGATGACGGTGCTCGCGGTGGAGGAGTTGTCGGCAGTGGACGCCTCGGTGGCGATCTTCGTCGACGTCCAGAACACCCTCGTGAACACGCTGCTGCGCAAGTGGGCGAGCGACGACGTCAAGCGACGCTATCTCCCACGCCTTGCCACCGACTTGCTCGGCGCCTACGCCCTCTCCGAGCCCGAGTCGGGGTCGGACGCCTTCGGGCTGCAGACGCGCGCCACGCGACAAGGAAACTCCTGGATCCTCGAAGGCCGGAAGCTCTGGATCACGAACGGCGCCGAAGCCGGTGTGTTCGTGATCTTCGCAAACACCGATTTCACCAAGGGTTATAAGGGGATCACCGCGTTCGCGGTGGAGCGCGGGTTCAAGGGGTTCTCGGTCGGCAAGAAGGAGGACAAGCTGGGCATCCGAGCGTCGAGCACGTGCGAGCTCATCCTCGACGGCTGCGAGGTGCCCGCAGCGAACGTGGTCGGCGACGTGGGGGTCGGATACAAGGTGGCGATCGAGACGCTGAACACCGGGCGGATCGGGATCGGGGCCCAGATGATCGGCGTGGCGCGCGGCGCCCTCACGGCGGCGCTCAAGTACGCGAAGGAGCGGAAGCAGTTCGGCAAGGCGATCGGAGAGTTTCAGGCAGTCCAGTTTCAGCTGGCGCAGGCGGCCACCGAGCTCGAGGCGGCCCGGCTCATGGTGTACAACGCGGCGCGGCTGGAAGCCGCGGGCGAGCCGTATACCACGCAGGCGGCGATGGCCAAGCTGTTCGCCTCGCAGGTGGCGGAGCGGGTGACGTCGCTCGCGGTGGAGCTGTTCGGCGGCTACGGCTACACCAAGGAGTATCCGGTGGAGAAGTTCTACCGCGATGCCAAGATCGGTGCGATCTACGAAGGGACGAGCAACATGCAGTTGAACACGATCGCGAAGCAGATCCTCAAGTAAGGAGGAAGCCATGGTCAAGCGGCTGGGCGTCCTGCTGGTTGCGGCGCTGCTCCTCGCAGCCCCGGCGGCGGCGCAGGGGAAGGGGCCAAAGAAGTACGCGGTCACGAACGACCGGGCCCTCGTCGTCACGCGGGAAGTGCTGGTGAAGCAGGGCTATGAGGTCGTGCGCGTGGAGAACAGCGGCCGGGATTACGTCGTCTGGTATCGTCGGGGTAACCGGGGACGTGGCAAGGGAAAAGGCCCGCCGGCGAAGATGGTGATTCACCGGACCGAGGACCGCGTGGTGTTTCTCAGCGCCCCGAGTGCGATCGTCTGGTATCGTCGGGGTAACCGGGGACGTGGCAAGGGAAAAGGCCCGCCGGCGAAGATGGTGATTCACCGGACCGAGGACCGCGTGGTGTTTCTCAGCGCCCCGAGTGCGGTGCTGGTGGACATCGACGTCCGGTTGAAGCTGTAGGGGGCAATTAGGCCGGCATAGGCACCATTACGACACTATGGCGTCGCTGATGACGCACATAGCATGTCAAGCTGTGCTAGTTTATGCATTAAAACTGGCGTTCTGCAATACAAAGCAAACCGACGATGCCGGCCAAGTGACGTGCTCTAATCGCACGTGCCATGGGGCACCGTTCTTGCTTCATGCCGACTCCAAGACTAGTAAGTGCCATGTGCACTTGCGCTTAGGTGACTGGGTGATATGCCGCACGGCCCGCCGGCATCGCGTGAGCGACATTGGGCGGGTCGGTTCATGGTGCAACACTGGACAGGTTCCGCTGAGGCCGCAGCGCCCCTCCTCAGCCCTAAACGAGCTAGGAGTGACACGAATGCGAGCCCTCATAGTCCTGTTTGCCTTAGTAGCCACGCCCTTCGTCGCGGGCGTGTCCCAGGTCAGCGCCAAATGCGACAACGGCCAGAGTGGCCTGCATCGCTCGACCCAGGGAACGGCGAGCGCCCATAAGGGGTTGTGCCAGCCCCAGACCCAGACCCAGGTGCTGGATGCCGATCACGACGGGGTGCTAGACAGCGTCGACTCATGCCCCAACACGGCCGTCGGCACCACCGTTGACCCCTCGGGCTGCCCGGTCCAGACCACACCCCAGCCCCCACCGCTCTGCGTGAACTCCGGCTCGGCCGGCGGGACCGCCTCGATCGACGGCCAGGTGTTCGTTGATGCATCGCCGTGGCCCGGTCTCCGGGACTGGTGCGTTCAGCTCAGCGGTCCGGTCAGTGCCACCGCAGTGACCGACGCCTCGGGCAACTACCTGTTCTCGGGTCTGCCGGCAGGCACGTACACGGTCTGCGAGACGGTGCAGGCTGGTTGGCACGAGACGTTCCCGACGGGCGGGCCGACATGCGCGACCGGTCTCGGCTGGACGATCACCGTCACGGACGGTAGCGGCGCCAGCTTCATCTGGTTCGGGAATCTCACCCCGTAGCCTACGGGCGCAGGACGAGAAGGGCTCCTAGAGGCCCCGGGCTGTCTTCGCCGGGGCCTTCCTCGTGTAGCTTCCGCCGATTGTAGCTTCCGCTGACGTTTTCATGCCGCGACAGTGCCGCTAGTCGCGTGCTCGCCGTGTTGCGTGCTCGCGACACCGTGAATCTAACATTGCAATTCGTTGTAGCAATTGATCTTCCAGAACCGCGTGATGAGCCGCACAGTTTTCCCCCGCCGCGTAGAGCGACTTTCAATGTGCCCAGTAACAGGGGGGTAGTGCGGGTCGTGCGTCCGCCCGGCTCCCCAATGCTGAGGCAGACCCGCTGAGGTCGCAGCGCCCCTCCCTCAGCCCTACGAGCTAGGGGTGATACCATGCGAGCCCTCATAGTCGTGCTTGCGTTGGTGGCGGCACCGTTCTTGGCAGGCATGTCCCAAAGTCCGCAAGGCTCCAATTGCGACAACGGTCTGGGTGACGAGCATCGCTCGGACTCAGGGCAGGTGCATGCCCACAGGGGGCTATGCGCACCTCAGCCCCCACTCCTCGACGCCGATCAAGATGGGGTGCCGGACAATCTCGACCAATGCCCCGACACGCCGCTTGGCACTACTGTGGACGCCTCTGGCTGCCCGGTCGCGCCACCGCCCGGGTGCGTGAATTCCGTGGGCACAGGGACTGGGACGGTCCTGGGCCAGGTGTTCGTAGATGACCCGGCCCAGAATTTCCCCTATCTCGCGGGCTGGTGCGTAGAGCTGCGGGACGGGAGCGGCGCGGTGATCGCGACGGCAGTAACGAGTGGCGTAGCCCTTGACATTGAGGGCAACAACTACGTGATGACCGGTGTCCCGGGCGGCACCTATACCGTCTGCGAGGTGCTGCCGCCCAGCACCACCTGGCATGAGACTACCCCGACGAGTGGGCCGGACTGCGGAGGCGGCGTCTTTGGTGTGACAGTCACCTTCATGGACGGGGGCAGCGCCGACCTCATCTGGTTCGGGAATCTCCCGTAGGTGAGGACGGCGCACGGGTAGGTAGATCGAAGGCCCCGGGCTATTTCGCCGGGGCCTTTGCCTTGTAACTTCCGCCTTCATGCACACGGCCCGACGCACCCACTCGTTCACGGAGTCGGTGATCCGCGGAATGACCCGGCTCGCGAGCGAGCACGGCGCCATCAACCTCGCTCAGGGGTTCCCGAACTTTCCCGCCCCCGACGTCCTGAAGGAGGCTGCGGCGCAGGCGATTCGCGACGACGTGAACCAGTACGCCATCACCTGGGGGGCCAAGCGGCTGCGGGACGCGCTCGCCCAGAAGTACGGGGATTGGTACGGGATGACGGTGAACCCGGAGACCGAGATCACCGTCACCTGCGGCGCCACCGAGGCGATGGCGTCGGCGTTGCTCGCGATCGTCGACCCCGGCGATGAAGTGATCGTGTTCGAGCCGTTCTACGAGAACTACGGGCCGGACGCGATCCTGTGCGGCGCGAAGCCGGTGTACGTACCACTCGCGGCGGCCCAGGAGCTCGACCTCGACCGGCTGGCGGCGGCGTTCTCGGCGCGTACCCGCGCGATCATCGTGTGCACCCCGAACAACCCGACGGGCCGGGTGCTGTCCCGGCGCGAGCTCGAAGCGATCGCCGAGCTGTGCCGCCGGCACGAGGCGTACGCGGTGACGGACGAGATCTACGAGCACATCTATTACGAGGGGGAGCACATTCCGATCGCGACGCTCGACGGGATGCGGGAGCGCACCATCACGATCAGCGGCGCGTCCAAGACGTTCAGCGTCACCGGCTGGCGCATCGGCACGATCGTGGCCCCGTCGGACGCGACCGACGCGATCCGCAAGGTGCATGACTTTCTGACCGTGGGAGCCCCGGCGCCGCTCCAGGAGGCCGTCGCCGTCGGGCTCGAGACCCTGGGGGACGACTACTACGAGCGGCTGGCTCACGAGTACCGGGCGCGGCGGGATCTCCTGTGCCGGGCGCTGGCCGACGCCGGGTTCCGCTGTACGCCTCCCCAAGGCGCCTACTATGTGCTGGCGGACTGCTCCGACGTCTCGGAGCTCCCGGACGACGAGTTCTCCTTCTGGCTGACCAAAGAGATCGGCGTGGCACCGGTGCCGGGCTCGAGCTTTTTCAGCCGCCCGGAGCTGGGCCGGCGCCTGGTGCGATTCGCGTTTTGTAAGACGGAAGAGATGCTGGCCGAAGCGGCGCGGCGGCTCGCCCGCGTCAGGCGTCCCGCACACCCGGTACGGGCGTAACCGCGGGCGACAGCGCCGCGGCGGACGCCCCGGTGCCGTCGCGCGGCGTCAGCCGCAGGCCCGCCAGCGTGAAGAGCCACGCACCTAACGGCCCGGTCCAGAATCGCAGCCTCCGCTCGGCCTTCGGATCGGTGCGATGCTCGGTGCGCGCCCGTGCGACGACCGCGGCGAGCAGCGCCGTCGCCGTAGTGACGCCGAACAGTGTGGATACCCCCAGCACGCCCGCCAGCCCCGGCAGCCGTTCCAGCGCCAGAACGATGCCGCCCGCCGCCGCAACGCACACGTAGCACAACCGTCGCAGCGCGCGCTCGAGCCGCGAGGGCCCATCCCCGTAAAGAAACGCCAGCTCTTCGCGCCGGTGCGACAGCTCCGCGCGCAGGGCATCGATGAGCTCCGCCCGCCCATATCCCGCTTTGCGCAGGCGGCGCACGCGCGCGACCATGACCACGAGCGGCACCGCCGCGATGGCAGCGGCCGCCGCCACGATCGCGGCCCGGGCGCGGGGCTCTTCCGGTCCGACCAACCGAAGCGCCAGGAGCGGCAGGGCGACGGCCGCGAACGCTCCGTAGAGCAACGCCGAGGTCGAGAGGTGCCGCGCCTCGGTCACGAAGGCGCGCACGGCCACCGCCGCGCGCCGATCGAGCGCGGCGGCAAGCGCGGCGGCGAGCGCTTCGCCGTTCGGGAAGCGTGCGCCGGGGTCCTTGGCCAGGCAGCGGTCGATCGTCTCGGCCAGACGCGGCGGCACGCCGGGCGCCACCGAGGCGAGCGGGGGCGGCGGATCGCTCACGTGGCGTGCGAGCACCGTCATGTCGTCCGGGCCTACGAACGGCAGCTCGCCCGATAGCGCGAAGAATCCCACCACGCCGAGCGAATACAGGTCGCTCCGCGGGTCCACGCGCTCGCCCAGCACCTGCTCCGGGCTCATGAACTCGGCCGTCCCGACCACCCGCTGGGGCTCCGTCGTGACGCCCGACCCAACACGCGCGATCCCGAAGTCGGAGACCAGAGCGCGGCCGGTCGCCAGGTCGAGCAGGATGTTGTCGGGTTTCACATCACGGTGTACCACGCCGCGGTCGTGAGCGTAGGCCAGCGCCCGAGCCACCTCCTCGAGCAGCCGCGCCGCCGTGTCATACGGCACCGGCCCGCGCTGACGGACCCGCCGCCCGAGCGTGTCGCCGTCGACGTACGCCATCGCGAAGTAGACGAAGTCCGAGACCTCATGCACCGCGAAGATGGGGACGATACCGGGATGCGAGAGCTGGGCGGCAGTGCGCGCTTCGCGCAGGAAGCGCTCCCGCGCGGCCGGCTGCACCGCCCGCTCGGGGGGCAGCAGCTTGATCGCGACGCGGCGGTCCAGGCGCAGCTCGCGGGCGAGATAGACGACCCCCATGCCGCCGCGCCCCAGGCGTCGTTCCAGGACGTAGCGCCCGGCGAGGGCGCGTTGGAGATCCGGTAGCAGCGGGTCGGCCGTCACGGTCACGGGGCCTGTCTACCCCGGGGGGTCTAGACGAGGTTCCGCGCGAAGTGCGCAGTTTGGTCACGAGGCCGTCAACGGCATGCGAACGGTGCGACGGTGACGGCGGGCACACGGACGCGGGCCTGATACCTCAGCCAAGCTCCCGTTCGATTTCGCGCCGTCCTTCCAGCAGGAGACTGATCTCCGCCGCCACTTCGCGGGCGAGCCCGAGGTCGGTGGTGAGACTTTGTACGCTGCCGGACCCGGCGTGGAGGCGCAGCAGGTTGAGTCGGATGGTCTCGAGCGCTTTGACCGCATCGGCGAGCCGCTGGTGCACCCGGTCCCGCTCCAGCTGGAGGTCGGCTACTATGCGATCGTGCCGGGTGCCGACCGCGGTGGCTTCGCCCCCCTCCCGTCCCTCGTCCCCCTTCCCCCCGAGCGCATCGTTCAGCTCTTCGAGTCGCTGCCGCATCTCCCGCGCGTCGCCTTGCAAGCGGCGCACGATGGTCGGGAGCTCGCGCAGCTGGCGCCGCGTCTCGCGAGGCAGCTGCTCGAACAGCTGCTCCGCGGCGAGCCCGAGCGCGAGCTCCGTGGGGCGATGAGTGGAGGAGGACTGGAGGGCGTCGCGCTTGAGGCCCACCGACGCAAGCTCGAAGAGCCACCGCCCCGCGCTGCTGCCCCAGAGCCGGCTCCAGAAGCCGCTCGCCACGTCGCGGCGCCGCTGCAACCGCATCACGCTGATGAGACCCGATCCGAGACCGATCGTGACGGAGGGCCAGAACCAGCCCCACAGCCCCGCTGGGTATGGCCATGGAACGCTCAGCCATAGCGTCACGCCGGTCGCGATCGCGACGACGAGGCCGCTGAGCCCGAGAATCCTCATCAGCCGCTCAAACACCGTCGGGTCGCGGCCGTGCTCGAACGCGCGTGCATCCCGCCCTTCCTCGAGATGCACCCGGAAGGCCTGCGCCAGGTCCTGCGGGCTGTATCCCGCCCCGGCGAGCCGGCGGACCTGGCGCGCGATGAGCGCGGCCGGTGCGACCACCGCACCCCCGACCAGCGTAGCCACAAACAGCCAGATCGACGGTCTCGACTGGATGCGGGCGGCGTCGACCACCGCCATGACCAGCCCGGCGATGATCAGGAGCAGGAATGCCGCCGCTACGACGGGGCCTTCAGAGACCTGCGTTTGGTTCGCCACAAACACGCGCAGCGCTACGGGGAGCTCCTTGCGCTGCTCGAGCGCGATCCCCAGGTGGGCGGCGAGCTGCTCGGCGGTGTCGGGACGATCACCCGGGTCCTTTTCAAGACAGCGATCGATCACGTGCGCGAGGCGCCGCGGCACCCCGGCGGCGACGCGCGCGAGCGGAGGGGCAGGCTCGGTGATCTGTTTCGCCAGCACTTCCGTCGCCTTCCCCGCCTCGAACGGCAGCTTCCCCGAGAGGGCGAAGTATCCGACCACGCCGAGCGCGTAGAGGTCGCTGCGCGCGTCCACCCGCTCGCCCAGGGCCTGCTCTGGGCTCATGAACTCCGGCGTGCCGATCACCTCGCCCCCGTCGAGCCCCGCGGCGCCGCGCACCAGCCCCGCGATCCCGAAGTCCGCGACCAGCGCCCGCCCGCTCGCCTCCTCCAGCATGATGTTGTCCGGCTTCACGTCGCGATGCACCAGCCCCTGCGAGTGCGCGTAGGCCAGGGCCCACGCGACCTCCCGCAGCACCCGCCCGGCTTCGGAGGGGGCGAGCGGCCCCCGTCGGCGGACCCGCCCGGTGAGCGTCTCGCCGGCAACGTACGCCATGGCGAAGAACACGAACTCGTTGACTTCGTCCACCGCGAAAATCGGGATGATGTGAGGATGGCTGAGCTTCGCGGCGGTGCGCGCTTCGCGCAGGAATCGGTCCCGCAAGCGCTCGTCGCCCGCGTGGTGGGGCGGCAGCAGCTTGATCGCCACCGGCCGATCGAGCCGCACTTCGCGGGCGAGATACACGACTCCCATGCCGCCGCGCCCCAGCTCGAGCTCCAGCGAATAGCGCCCGGCGAGCGCGGCTTGGAAGTCGAGGAAGAGGCGGTCGGGCTGGGCGGGCATGAGGCAATGCTACCCTATTGCCGCCTCTACCGCCCCTTGCCGCCCGCCTTCAGATTCCCCCCCCTATGCCGGACCACCAACCCTACGTCCCTGCAACCCAGTCGCCCCCCGAGCTCACGCCGCGCGCGCTGATTCTGGGCGTGCTGCTCGGGCTGATCTTCAGCGCGTCGAGCGTCTACTTGGCGCTCAAGATCGGGCTCACGGTGAGCTCCTCCATCCCGATCGCCGTGCTCTCGATCACGATCTTCCGCGCCCTCGGCCGCACCTCGATCCTCGAGAACAACATCGTGCAGACGACCGGATCGGCCAGCGACTCCGTTGCGGCCGGCGTCGTCTTCACGATCCCGGCCATCCTCCTGATGGGATACGACCTGGAAATCGGTCGGGTGGCGATTCTGGCGACGGTCGGCGGGCTGATGGGGGTGCTGATGATGATCCCCCTGCGCCGCGCGTTGATCGTGAAGGAGCACGACACCCTGATTTACCCGGAGGGCACGGCCTGCGCGGAAGTGCTGATCGCCGGCGAAGAGCGCGGCCTCCAGGCCAAGCGCGTCTTCCAGGCGTTCGGCGTGGGCTTCGTCTACAAGTTTCTCCAGGCGGGGCTCAAGGTCTGGCCGGACGTTCCGGGCAAGGCGCTCGGCTTCTACCCCGGCGCCGCGGTTTTCACGGAGACGTCCCCCGAGCTCCTGGGCGTGGGGTACATCATCGGCCCGCGCATCGCCGGCTACTTGTTCGCCGGCGGCTGCTTCGCCTACCTGGTGCTCGCCCCCGCGATCAAGCTCGTGGGATCGGGCCTCACCGAGCCGTTCGGGTTCCCGGCGGTGAAGCTGATCCGCGACATGAGCCCCGGGGAGCTCCGGTCCAGCTTCGTGTTTTACATCGGGGCGGGTGCCGTGGCCTCGGCCGGCATCATCGCGCTGGCCCGCTCGCTGCCGACGATCATGAGCTCCTTCGCCTCGAGCCTCAAAGACCTGCGCGACTCGAGGCTGGGCCAGGCGGTGACCCGGCTGCGGACCGAGGACGATCTTCCCATTTCCCTCACCGTCGGCGGCTCCGTCGCGCTCGCCATCGTGCTCGCCCTGCTGCCGCAGGTGGGGGTCAACCTGCTCGGCGCAGTCCTGATCGTGATCTTCGGCTTCTTCTTCGCCACCGTCTCCTCCCGCATCTGCGGGCAGATCGGCTCGTCGGCGAACCCCATTTCCGGCATGACGATCGCCGCGCTCCTCGGAACGTGTCTGATCTTTGTCGCCATCGGCTGGACCGGCGTGGACCACCGGGTTCAAGCGATCTCGATCGCCGCGGTGGTCGCCGTGGCCACGGCGAACGCCGGCAACACGTCCCAGGACCTGAAGACCGGTTTCCTCGTCGGCGCCACGCCGCGTCGCCAGCAGATCGCCATCCTGGTGGGCGCGCTCGGCTCGGCGCTCGTGGTCGGCTGGACCCTCACACTGCTCAACCGCGCCTACACCTACCCGATCCTCGAGACCCACGCTGCCTTCAGTGCCCAGGCCCTGGCGCCGGCGGCGGGCGGGCGAGCGCCGGTCGAGATCCTGCCGGAGACCGTGTCGGGCTTCCGGATCGCCGGCAGCGACTCGGTGGACCGCGCGAGTTACCAGGTCGTTCGCGTCTACGTCGTTACCGAGGGCGTTGCTGCCGGCAAGTACCTCATGGATCCGACGACTCACGAGCTGCGCTACGTTCTCGACCCCGGCATCGGCGGCCGCGTCCACGACTATCGAGGCAAGGCCATTCCCCGGCTCGATTCCCCCAAGGCCACGATCATGGCGCTCATCACAGACGGCATCCTGACCCACAGGCTGCCGTGGGCGCTCGTGCTGCTCGGCGTGTTCATCACGATCGCGATCGAGCTGATGGGCGTACAGGCGCTGCCGGTCGCGGTGGGCGTCTACCTCCCGATTTCGACCTCCTCGGCGATGTTCGCCGGCGGCGTCGTGCGCTGGCTCATCGAGCGTCGCGCGCAGGCCCGGCAGCAGTCGATCGCGGAGGTCGAGTCCGGGCCGGGCGTGCTGTTCTCGAGCGGCCTGATCGCGGGCGGCGCCATCTGCGGGATCGTGCTGGCGGCCATCGCCGGGGTGCTCGGCTCGGCGGACGCGCTCGCCGAGAAGGTGCCCGTGTTCCACGCGCTCGGCGGCGTTGCGCACTCGAGCCTGCTCGCCTTCGCGCTGTTCGCGGCGCTCGCCGTGCTACTCCATCGAATCGGCCTGCGCAAGCAGTGACGGACGGCGGGGTGTAGGGGCGCGGGGATGGTGTAGGGGCGCGGGGGATGGTGTAGGGGCGCAGCATGCTGCGCCCCTACATTTCAGCATGCGCGTCGTGTCGTTGCTGCCCGCCGCCACCGAGATCGTGGCCGCGCTGGGGGCGCTCGGTCGGCTGGTCGGCGTGTCGCACGAGTGCGACTTCCCGCCGGAGGTGCGCTCGCTCCCCCGCGTCACGCGCACCCGCATCGACCTCGCGATGCCGTCGGGCGCGATCGATCGTGCCCTGGCGGAAGCGAAGGGCAGCGGTGTGTCGCCCGTGGAAGTGGACGTCGACTTGGTGGCGCACCTGCGGCCCGACGTGCTGATCGGGCAGTCGCTCTGCGACGTCTGCGCCGTGGGCGAGGGCGAGCTGGCGCGCCTGGTCACGACCCTCATTCCCACACCGTGGGTCGTCACGCTGCACGCGCATACGCTGGACGAGGTGTTCCTGGACATCCGCAAGGTCGGCGAGGTCCTGGAGCTCCGTGACGAAGCGGAGGAGCTCGAGGCCGGGCTGCGCTACCGCCTCCGGCGGGTCGGCACCCAGGCCCAGCGGTCCGGGAAAGTAGGGGCGCAGCATGCTGCGCCCCTACGGAAACCCCGGGTACTCGTGTTGGAGTGGGTCGATCCCCCCTACGTGGCGGGCCACTGGGTTCCCGAGCTGGTGGCGCTCGCGGGGGGCCAGGACGTCGGTGGCGCACCCGGCGAGCCATCGCGACCACGTCCCTGGGACGAGCTCGTCGCGCTCGCTCCGGACGTCGTCGTCGTGGCGCTGTGCGGGTTCGACATTCCGCGCGCCCAGGCGGAGCTTGCCGCGGTCACGGACCGGCAGGCGCGGGCGCTGCTCGGGCGGCGCGTCGAGTTTCTCGACGGCAACGCGTATACTTCCCGTCCGGGACCCCGCCTCGTGGACGCGGCTGAGATGCTTACCCGGTTGATACTCGGTTGACGGCGTCAACGAGGGATCCGTGATCGGGGTGCTGCTGCTCGCGCTCACCACGGCGTCGCGCGACGTGCAACGCGCGCTGCCTCAGCAGCCCACCGACACGCTGCGTCTGTACGCGGTCGGGGACATCAATCTGGGCCGACGGGTCGCGAAGGAGCGCCTGCTCGAGGGCGACACCCTCTACCCATTCCTCGCGCTCCGCGACTCGCTCGCCGCGGCGGACATCACCTTCGGGAATCTCGAGAGCCCGATTGCGCCCGACTCGAGCGCGGCGCCCGATTCGGGAGGGATTTTCACCGCGCCCCCGGCCGCCGCCGCCGCGCTCGCCCGCGCCGGCTTCGACGTCGTGAGCACGGCCAACAATCACGCGTGGGACGGCGGCCCCGCCGCCGTGGAGGAGACGATGCGGCAGCTCACCCGCGCGGGCGTCCGGTTCGTGGGCTCGGGATTCGGGCGGGACATGGCGGAGCAGCCGGTGATCCTCGAGCGGCGCGGCTGGCGGGTCGCGTTCTTCGCGCTCACCCGCGCCTGGAACCCGGCGCCGTACACGTTCTATAGCCACGCGGGGTCGCAGTTCATCGCCTGGGGGGATACCGGCCGGATCTACCCGGCCATTCGCGAGCTCAAGGCGAGCGGCCGGGCCGACCTCGTCGTGGTCAGCATGCACGGCGGCACCGAATACGTCGACACCCCGCCCAAGCACATGCAAGACCTGGCGCGCGGCCTGGTGGACGCGGGCGCGGACCTGATCCTCGCCCACCACCCCCATGTGTTGCAGCCGGTGGTGTGGTACCGGCGCAAGCCGATCGTACAGTCGCTCGGGAACTTCGTGTTCTTGCAGGACGACCCGTGGACGCGCCTGTCCGCGATTCTCCGGGTCGTGGTGACGCCCGACCGGCGGCTCCGCCTCTCCGCCATTCCAGTCCGCGCCGGTCACCAGCCGACGCTCGCGAGCGGGGCCGCGGCGGACAGCGTCCGCCGCCGGCTTCACGTGCGTCTTTCGCCCACAACGGTTCGCAAACCATGACCCGAGACACCCTGGACTTCTTGAAGCGGCTCCTCGATACGCCCGGACCGTCCGGCTTCGAGACGGCGCCGGCCCGCGTGTGGCGCGAGGAGGTGAAGACATTCGCCGATCAGGTGACGGCCGACGTGCACGGCAACTCGGTGGCGGCGCTGAATCCCAAGGGCGCGCCCCGGCTCATGCTCGCCGGCCACATCGACGAGATCGGACTGCAGGTCACGCACGTGGACGACGAGGGGTACCTGTACTTCGCCGGCATTGGCGGGTGGGATTCCCAGGTCCTGGTGGGGCAGCGTGTGGTAATCAGCGGCCCGAAGGGTCCCGTGCGGGGCGTGATCGGGAAGCAAGCGGTGCACCTGATGAAGCGCGACGACATGGACAAGGTCTCGAAGATCACGGACCTGTGGATCGACATCGGGGCCACAAGCAAGGCCGAAACGCTCGAGCGCGTGCGTCTGGGAGATGCCGGCGTGCTCGACGCGAGCGTCCAGGAGTTTCCGAACGCCCGGATCGTGTCGCGCAGCATCGACAACCGCATCGGCGCCTACGTGGTGGCCGAAGCCCTGCGCCTGCTCGCAGCGGACCGACCCAAGCACGCCGCAGTGTTCGGCGTGGCGACTACGCGCGAAGAGATCGCCTGGACGGGGGGCGGCGCGCGCACCAGCGCGGTGGGGCTCGAGCCGAACGTCGCGTTGGTGGTGGACGTCACGCACGCGACGGACTGGCCCGGTGCCGAGAAGAAGCGCGCGGGCGAGCACAAGCTCGGGGGCGGTCCCGTATTGGCGCGAGGGTCGGCGGTGAGCCCGGTGGTGTTCGACTTGCTGGCAGAGTGCGCCGAGCGGGAGCAGATCCCCTTCAGCATCCAGGCGGCGCCGCACGACACCGGCACCGACGCCGACGCCATCTACAACGCCCTGCGGGGGATCCCGACCGGACTCGTGAGCGTCCCCAACAGGTACATGCACAGCCCCAACGAGATGGTGGCGCAGGACGATCTGGAGCGGGCAGCCCGGCTGCTGGCGGCGTTCGCGCGGCGGCTCGATCCCAAGATCAGCTTCATCCCTTCCTAAAAGGAGAAGGCTCGATGGCCCAGGGCAAGGGTGTGATCCTGGTGACGGGAGCGACGGGACACCAGGGCGGTGCCGTGGCCCGGGAGCTGCTCGCCCGCAAGCACACCGTGCGGGCGATGACGCGCAAGCCGGACAGCGACGCCGACCGTGCTGCAGATGATCGCCGTGAGGGACATCGGGAAGTACGGCCTGCTGGCGTTCGAAAAGGCGGAGGAGCTGAACCGCAAGGAGATCGACCTCGCGGGCGACGCGCCCATGAGTCCCGAGGCGGCGCAGATCCTGAGCGCGGCGGCGGGGCGAACCATCACCTTCCAGCCGGTACCGATCGCGGAGGTGCGGAAGGCGAGCGAGGACTCCGCGCTCATGCTGGGTGGTCCTAGTCGAGGCTAGCGGCGCGGCTTCCGCTTCAGCTCCGCGACGCCGCGGGTGGCCGCGTCGCGGACCTCGCGGTCACCGTCGTCCGACAGCCCCTCGAGCGTACCCAGCGCCGCCGGGGTGGCCGCGAGCCGCAGGGCCTCGACCGCCGCCACCCGCAGCTCGCTCGGTTTCCGCCCGAAAAATCGGCCGCTCGGCTGCGCCCACTTGATGAGCGCCTGCACCGCGTCAGGGCTCCCGATCCGGCCCAGCGCGAGGATCAGCTCGCGTACCACCGCCTCGTCCTTCTCCTCTTCCATCGCGACCACGAGCGGCATCGCTAGGGCACTCGACTTGCGTCCGCCGATCCCGACCGCCACCTGCATCCGCACTTCCTGTGAGCGGTCCCGCAGCGCGCGGCGCAGCGGCTCGGCCGCACCCCGCGTGCCGATCTTCGCGAGCGCCAGCCCCACGGCCTTCCGCACACGCTCGTCCGGATGGTCGAGGCACTTCCCAAGCGCCGGGACGGCATCCTCCATCCCCAGCTCCCCGATGAGCTCCGCCACGTTGCGCACCACGAACCACGCCGAATGGTCCAGCATGTGGACGAGCTGGTCCGTCCCTTCCGTCATGTGCTTCAACGCGTCGAACACCGCACGCCGCTCGCCCACCGTCGGCGCTGCCGCCAGTACGTCCATCAGGACCTCCACCCCCGCGGCGCCACCGCGCTGCAGTGCCGCCACCGCGGCGGTCCGGTGCTTCGGCGCCGCCAGCAGGCGGGAGAGACCCTCGAGAACCGGCTTGGTGTAGATGCGCCGTAGCGCGATGCCATACTGCCGCTGCACGCCGCTGCTCTCCGGAATTTTCTCCTCCACCCGCAGGATGCCGGAGAGCACACCAAGCACTTGCTCGAAGCGGCCCAGCTTGGCCGCCGCCGCCGCGTGGTCAATCAGCGCCGCCAGCAGGTCGCCTACGTTCGGTGCGGTGCTATTGCGCTCGAGCTCCGCGAGTACCTCGGCGGCACCGGGTGGCAGCGCCACGCGAGCGGTGGGCGTCGTCCGCGCAGCGGGAGCGCCGGGCGCGGCTGGACGAGAAGCGGGTGGCGGAGCGGGAGGAGGAGAAGGAGCGGCACGGGGAGGTTCCGGCTCGGGGTGACGCTCGCTCGAGAGCGACAAGAGCTCCTCCGTTCCGCTCTTCCGGGGCGGCGCTGCGCGATCCACCATCCCAGGCAGGGCGTCCGCCGCCGGGGGCGGCGGCGGGTCGTGCGTGACCAGCGGAACACCTTCGAGCGGCACGGACTTGATGTCGCGCCACGACTCGCCGCGCAGGATGCCCTCCGTGCCGTGCTTGCCGGACTTCCGATCGACCGGTGTGTCCGGGCTGGGTAAGACGGGATCGCGTGCACCGAAGTCCTCGGGGGAGGCCGCCGGCCCGCGCGGAGCCGCTGCCGGCGGCAAGGAAGGACCCCCGGACGCGACGCGGATCCTGTCGGCGCCCGCGGCAGCGAGCCGGCTGGCCACGTCGTGCGCGCCGGGCTGGTCGGCCAGCGCTTGGAGCAGCTCGAACAGCTGGGCGGGAGGCGGGTTAGCCGGCAGGGCGATTTCACCGATGCCGTGGAGCTCGAGGCGCTGCACCAGCCCCGTCAGACTGTCTCCCTCGCACGGCACGCCGTTCAGCTCGACCCCGCTCTCTCCGGCGGCGACCCGCAGCGTGACAGCCGTATCCTGGAGGAGGCCGAGCAGGGCCCGGAACTCCTTCTTCTGCTCAGTCTTAGCGCTCGGATCGCGGAACAGGCTCACACAGCGTGCGAACCGAGTGGCGAGGGTATCGAGCGTTGGCATGGGGCCGTCGAATCTAGGGGGCCGGCCTACCCCGGGCAACGCGCGCCAGCTCGCGAGCCACATCCGCCGCACGCACCGGGCGGCCCGGCAGGTCGAGGGCCGCCGAGAGGGCCGCCACTGCGGGCGGCACGAGTCCCAAGGGCTCGAGCCGCGTGGCATCCCCGAGCAGTCCGGCGAGCGGCCCATCGCACGCGAGGCTGCCGCGGTCGAGCACCAGCCCGCGCTGCAGCGTCTCGGCGGCGAACGTCAGATCGTGCGTGATCACGAGCAGCGCCACGCCCGCGGCGGATCGCTCGAGCAGAGCGCTGCTGACCCGCGCGCACAGTGCCCGATCGAGCCCGATCGTCGGCTCGTCGAGCACGAGCAGCGCCGGCTCGAGGGCCAGCGCCCCGGCGAGCGCGGCGAGCTTCCGGAGAGCCGGCGGGAGGTCGTACGGATGGTGCGCTGCGTGCGGCGTGAGACCGAGGTCGTCGAGGGCATCGTCGGTGCGCCGCTTCACCTCCTCCTCCCTCACGCCGAGCGCGCGCGGTCCGAAGCGCACGTCTTCGCGGACGGTGGAGGCGAAGAGCTGCTGGTCCGCGTGTTGGAACACCGACCCGACCCGGCGCGCCAGCCGCTCCGGCGCGCAGTCGCGGGTGTCCCAGTCGCCCACCCACACCGTTCCGTCGTCCGGCCGCTCGAGCCCCGCGACGAGCCGGACCACCGTGGACTTGCCGGCACCGTTGCGGCCCAGCAGCGCCGCACGCTCGCCCGGGGCGATGGAGAACGACAGGCCAGCCAGCGCCGGCACCGTCCCGTAGGCGAAGCTCACGCCGTCGAGCCGCAAGGGTGGGTGCGGAATCACCGCCACCGCTGCAGCGCGTGAGCCACGGTCAGGGGATAGGGCCCGGGCAGCCCGCTGGCCCGCCAGACCGATGCGACGCTCGTGCCCAGCCCCGCGTCGCAGGCGGCCACGTCGGCGAGCAGTTCCGGCGTCCCGACGGCGCGTACCGCCCCGTCCTCGAGCCACACCACCCTGTCGGCCACATCGGGGAGGGCATCGAGGGCGCTCGTCGCGAGCAAGACCGCTTTCCCTTCCTTCGCCTGGAGCCGGATCAACCGCCACAGCGCACGCGCGGCCTCGGCATCGAGCTCCGCCGCCGGCTCGTCGAACAGCACCAGTCCCGGGTCCATGGCGAGGATCGAGGCGATGATCACCCGCTGCAATTCGCCACCGGACAGGCTCGCCGGGTCCCGCAACGCGAGCGGAACCAGCTCCAGTTGCTCGAGAGCACGATCTACCTGACGCGCGATCTCGTGCGTCGGCCACCCCAGGTTCGCCGGCCCGAAGGCGACCTCGTCCCAGACGGTGAAGGCCATGCCGGAAGCTTGCGTCCACGGTGTCGGCAGCACGATCCCGCTCCGGTCGCGGCGAGCGACGGAGCCCGTGAGCCGCCCTCCGGTCACCCGCGGTGCGAGATCCGCCGCCACGAGCAAGAGCGTCGATGCCCCGGCGCCCAGGGCCCCAACGAGCGCGACGACCTCCCCCTGTGCCACTTCCAGCGACACCTCGCGCAACGCGGGCGATTCGGTGGCAGGGTACCAGAAACTCGCGCCCTCCAGCGTCAGGGACCTCACAGGAACCGCCGGAACAGCGCGAAGAGACACGCCAGGAGCAGCGCCCAACGGGCGGCTTGCTCCACCGCTGGATCGGGCGGCGGCGCGAGCGGCGTGCGGCGGATGCCCGGAACGAGCCCGCGGGTCTCGAGCGCGAGCGCCCGCTCGTCCACCTCGTGGAGGGCCGACAGGACGAGCGGCAGGGCGAGGGCGCGGAGCGCGCGCAGCCGGGCCGCGATCCCTCCCCGAGGGGAGAGCCCCCGGCAGCGTTGCGCGTCCACGATGCGCCGCGCGCGTGCCTTGAGCACCGGTACGGCCGACAGCGTGGCCGCGAGGAGGTAGGCGACGCTGGCGCTCCAGCCGGCTGCGACCATCGCTTCGACGAGTCGCGCGGGCTGGAGCGCCGCCACCAGCCACACGAAGCTCGCGACCATCGTGGTGATGCGCAGCCCGATGGCTATCGTGGTCGGCACGTCGTGCAGCAGGAGCAAGAACAGCCAGAACGGCGCGGCGGTGAGGACCGCCGTACGCAACACGACCAACCCCGGGCGCCAGCCCGGGGATACGCCGGTACCCGTTAACCCCGGGCTTGCGCCCGGGGTCAGTGTGAGCACTAGGGCCACAGCCGCCGTCGCGGCCCCGCCCCGGGGTGCCGGCAGGATCCAGGCAAGCGCCGGGAGCGCCCCCGCGATCGCGAGGAGCGTGAAAGGGTGCAGCCGCCCGCCCGTCACGCCGCGCCGATGGCGCGGAGCGCCCAGGGGAAGCGCGCGGCGGTGCGGCGCGGCAACGCGTGCAGCACCGACGTCACCAGGGCGAAGGTCACCGCCTTGTCACCGAAGTCCGACACGAAGCTCCCGAAGAAGCATGCCCCCAGGGGCGGCAGGCCGAGCGCCTTGCCGAGCGCCGTCGTCAGCGCGATGCCGCCCGTGGTCGTGCAGCCGAACACGAGGTAGGAGATGGGCGTCGACGTCACCGACGCGATCACGCCGAGGCCCAGCCCGGCCGGGACGGCTGTTCGGAAGCTACGGAACAGCCCCGCGCGCGCCGCAACCCACGCGTACAGTGCCACGATGATCTGCACCACGACGAACGGCCAGAAGGTCGGGTTGCGGAGCGTGTTCACCGCGGACGTCACGACGCCGGTCGCGATCCCCACACGGGGACCGGCGAGCGCGGTGGCGAGGATCGTCCCCGTCGTGTCGAGGAAGAGCGGGAGCGCCACCGCATCGACCACGGCCGAGAGGGCGAGGCTGATGGCCGCGGCGACGGGGATGAGCGCGAGAAGGCGGATCGACATCCACCGGCTTCCGTGAGGGTCGCGCCAAAGATAGATATAGCCGCATGCCTGCAACCAGCCCGATTGTGCGCGCACTGCGCGCCGCGCACCTGCACGACGCCTCGCGGGCGGAGCTGCTGCAGCTCGCGTGCGACAGGCTGCGCGGCCTGGGCGCGCCATACACCTCCGTGTACGCCTACATGCTGCACGACGGGGGGACGGAGCTGATGCTCGAAGCGTTTTCGGGACGGGAGACGGAGCACACCCGGATTCCGGTCGGGCGGGGCGTGTGCGGCACAGCGGTGGCGACCGGCGAGGATCAGAACGTGCCCGACGTGGCCGCGATCGGGAACTACCTCGCGTGCAACCTGGACACGAAGTCCGAGCTCGTGGTGCTGATCCGTCGTGGCCAG
>Ga0209056_10002692_pt1 | contig 19014 bp, 20 predicted proteins | sample GraSoiAngelo_114_FD_185876 | JGI IMG/M metagenome (GOLD analysis project Ga0209056, IMG submission 185876) | Grasslands soil microbial communities from the Angelo Coastal Reserve, California, USA - 14_0903_13_40cm (SPAdes) (version 2) | ecosystem: Environmental > Terrestrial > Soil > Grasslands...
CACAGATAGCGGCTCGTACCGGCTCGTTCGACGTCTACGACCTGACGGTTCCGGGGAATCACACATTTGTAGCTAACGGCATGGTCGTTCACAACACGACGATGACCGACAGTCTTCTGTCGGGTGCGGGACTGCTCTCGCCATCTCTGGCCGGAACGGCTTTGGCGATGGACTTTATGGAGGAAGAGCAGAAGCGTCAGATGACTATCAAGGCGGCGAACGTCAGCCTCTACTATGAGCACAATGACATGCCCTTCGTCATCAACCTGATCGATACGCCAGGGCACGTGGACTTCTCAGGCAAGGTTACGAGGTCGCTCAGGGCTATCGACGGGGCAGTGGTGGTCGTCGACTCTGTTGAGGAGGTCATGGTTCAAACCGAGACAGTGACGCGGCAGGCACTAGAGGAACGCGTCAAGCCTGTTCTCTACATTAACAAGATTGACCGTTTGATCAAGGAACTGAAACTCAACCCTGAACAGATACAGGAGAGAGTTGCAAGGATAATCAAGGACTTCAATGCTCTCCTCGACCTCTACGCAGAGCCTGAATTCCGAGAAAAGTGGAAGGTAAGTTTCGCCACCAATACCGTAGCGATGGGTTCGGCCAAAGACAGATGGGGCTTCAATGCTGCAGTCGCCAAGAAAAAAGGAGTCAAGTTCTCCGATGTCGTTGATGCATACCTAAACGGGAAAGTGGAGGAGCTCAAGAACAAAGCGCCGATTCACGAGGCCATCTTGGGAATGGCGGTGGAAGTCATGCCTCCGCCTCACATAGCCCAGGTCTACCGGATTCCGAAGATCTGGCACGGCGACCCGGACAGCGAGTATGGCCAAGCGATGATCAAATGCGACGACAAGGGTCCTGTCCTGATGTCTGTCACTAACATTGTTGTGGACCCGCAAGCCGGCGTTGTTGCCACAGGTCGATTGTTCTCAGGAACAGTTACCGATGGAGAACCTGTCTTTCTGATCAACTCGCGTACACAGGGACGAGTCCAGCAAGTCGCCATCTATATGGGACCACAACGCGAGATCGTCGGACATCTCAGCGCCGGTAACATTCCTGCTCTTCTAGGCTTGGAGAACGTGAAAGCAGGGGAAACCCTAGCCTCTGTCAAGCAATTCGTTCCCTTCGAAGCTGTCCACTATGTCACCGAGCCAGTTGTCACGATAGCGGTTGAACCGAAGTTCAACAGGGACCTTCCGAAACTAGTTGAGATACTACGAAAGCTCTCGCTTGAAGACCCGAATCTCGTTACCAGTATCAACGAGGAAACTGGCGAGTACTTGATCTCAGGAATGGGCACACTGCACCTTGAGATTGCCAACACTCTCATTACTAAAACCGGGATGGAGATTGTTACCTCCAAACCCATCGTAATCTACAGAGAAGCCGTGCGGAAGAATGCGGGTCCAGTTGAAGGAAAATCGCCTAACAAGCACAACAAGATCTACATCGAAGTCGAACCGCTCGAAGATGCCGTCTTGGACCTGATAAAGCAGGGCAAGATCAGCGAGTACGGAGACAAAGCTGAGATGGCCAAGACCCTCCGAGCAGTGGGATGGGCGCCAGAGGAGGCGAAAGGAGTTTGGAGCATAGACGAGCCCTTCAACATGATCCTCGACGTTACTAAAGGAGCTCAGTACATGCAAGAGGTCAGGGACATGGTCCTCGCTGGATACCGGTGGGGAATCAAGGAAGGTCCCATTGCATACGAGCAGATTCGAGGCTTGAAGGTCAAGATTACTGACGTAAGCCTCCACGAAGACCCTGTTCATAGGGGTCCAGCACAGATCATGCCCATGACTCGTAGAGCTATGTTCGTGGCTTTCCTAGAAGCCGCACCGACGTTGCTGGAGCCGGTTCAGAAAATTACTACACGCGTTCCAAACGAGCTGTTGGGTGCAGTTACAAGTGTCATCACTCAGAAGCGTGGAAAGATTGTTTCAGTGGACCAGAAGGGACACCTGGTCTCGGTAGTTGGAGAGATGCCTACTGCTGAAAGCTTCGATTTGTCTGAGGTGATGAGGAGCCAAACTCAAGGACGAGCGTTCTGGGGTCTGGAGTTCGCGCGGTGGTCTCCCGTTCCAACGTCCCTGCTGCAGACAGTCGTTGAGGGAATCAGGAAACGAAAGGGACTCTCACTTGAGCCGCCGAAAGCGTCCGATTTCATGGAAGCTTAGCGGTCAATCTCTCTCGTGTCGCGGGACGGTGTCCCTAGTCTATCTTTCCCTGTTGTTGCGTAGACCTTGCCCTGTTCGAGTTGCTTACGATTATCAGCACGAACCCGACAATGAACAGCGTAGTAAAAGTCGCGTTGTCGAGAAGACCGTTTATGGCCAACAGCGCTGGTGCCACGATCAGGGAGAATCCCCCTATAGCGGTGATCTTACCGATCGTTCTCACAACGACCCTTAGAGAATACGTAATCGCGAATAGTTGAACCTAACGGATCTCCAAGAACAGCTGGTTCGAGAATTGGAGAAAACGCTTAGAAAGACTGAACCCGCCCGGGTCTGACAGCGGCCGTGGTCCAGAGTCAGCGCTCAATTGCGAGGGTTGACGGGCAGCCTGGTCTATGACACCGGCTTCCCATCATCATATGGAAAGAGCCGGGAACCCGGGTTCGAATCCCGGCGGCCGCACCATTGATGCCCAGCAACCAGATTAGCCTTATTCGGTGGCGGGAACAGTTTGGTGGTATGTTTCCGGACAAGAACAAGGTGGTCAAACAAGCCAATGTTCTACTGGCCTTGTTTGCCATCAGCCCCGGCGTGTACATAGTAATCACAATCCTGACTATACTCGGAAAACCGGGCCTCGCGAGGAACCAGAATGATGTCTTCCCCGTTCTTCTTGGGATTGCTGGCCGTGTCCGCTGTCGATGTTGGTCTCCTCGCTTTCACCCAGATGAGCAGGAGGGTGATGGCGGATAGGGCCCGACGGGATCCTGTTGGCAGGACCTACCTAGTCTTCTCAACAGGCGCCGTGCAATCCGAAGCTCTGGCAGTCTACGGTCTTGTCGTCACTCTGCTCTCGGGTTCGATGATCTACGTAATCGGATTCTCCCTAGCAACTTGGGGGTGTCTCGGATGGATATGGACTAGATTCAAGCAGAATCTGGGAAGCATTCCGAACATCTGATGTCTTGCCAGTTAGGAAAAACCGTGTGCGTGTCCACGAATCTCTTGAGGGTGCCCGATGGATAGCTACTTCACGGGGTAGAGTTCGATGAAGTAGAATGCATTGGTGGGATGCCGTTCTTTGTCATTGTAAAAGGTCGGATAGTGTTCCGCCGATGATAGCCGCAATAACCATGATTAGCCTAGTATCGAAGATACCTGGACGTTCCTTGGTTTCAATTTTGAGGAGAAAGCGAGCATGGTCACGGCGAGTGCGAGATAGCAATGCCGATGAAGGCGGGAATGATCAGTGTTGATCCGACGTTGACGATGGCCGTCAAGAGCCCCGCCCGCTGAAGCTTCGACCGTAACAGGACCTGTTGGGACGGCGAACAGGTTCACTGTGTCCCGAACCATCCTTGAATCGTCAGGAAGACGAGCGTTAGAACAATTAGGAGTTGCAGCCTTCTCCACTCAAGTCTCGTCGAAGCAATCCTGGTCTTCTGCTCAGAGGATAAAGGGGAAATCGATTCTTAACCCTATTGAAAGAGCTAAGCTAGTTTGTAGGTGCGACTGTCTGGTCGGACTGCTCTCCCGACCCAGTAAGATATCAAGGGTGGATACCACAGGTAGAGCCTTATCGGGACGCTTAACAACGTCCACTCCCAGAACTGCGGCGCAACGGAAATCAGCGTCAGAACCGCGAGTACTGCCATTCGGTTCCGTCCGTTCCGGAACAGTGTAACGAGTTCAGGCGCCACAAGCCTCTTCTCTTCCAAGCTGATAACGTGGGCAAAAGTGGCCAAGATCATCAGGATTCCTCCGAGATCTAGCGCAAAGAGTTGGGAAGAATAGTTCTGGATCATGGACACCTCGGCCGGAGTTAGAGCAGGACTTGCCACCTCAACACCGTTTAACAGGTATGGAACAATCGCAACTAGCAAGAGTAGTCCCACATTGAGGAATGTGACTGTTCTTGTCTCGATTGGTAAGACAGACATGTACGTAGTATAGATCAGCCATGCAGTGATGAGCACAAAGAACGTGTAGGCGAATGCGAGTATGTGGGTTGTTATCTCTCCCGTGCTTTTCGGAGGATTCGCTATCAGAGCTATTGAGCCGATCGAAAGCGAGAGCCCGAAAATCAAATCAGCGAGTGTCTCAATTCGTGGTCGCGGATGGGCCCCACCGGTCTGCTGCTGCATCGGGGTGTCTTCAGGAATAGTGTGTATTTGGTCTTTCGTGGGCCAACCTCGTCCGATCGCCCTTCATGGAACTGGCGGCCGAACCGCGTCGACTATCGTAGCACTGGAATCGTTCTAGCACGAGATTGTCTTCGTCTTAGAGTCAGAAAAGAAGTTATGAAGAATATCACGCCAACCTGGAGCAATGACCCTGCAACAAAGGTCAACGATGCCAGGGTTGGTCCAGCGTCGGCGAGAGAGTAGTGCTCGGGTTGCGGGAGAGAAACAGCCAAAGTCGCAATTGAGAGGACAAGGGCTGGAGGATATGCCTTCTCGCGGCCGGTCGCCACTCCAACTGCGACTACCACGTAAAGCACCCAACCCGCAAGAATTGAGTACAATAACCAAGAAGGCACCATTAGAGCGTACAGTTGCGCCAGGAGAGCGACTCCGAGAAGCACCGATGCGTAGATGAGCCCATTGGCTCCCCGTTTCAGAACCCTGAGCCTCATATCGAGTGCTTCCAATCTCAAGCTCCCAGCCAGGACAACAGCCGTCCGGTTGCTCATATCTCGTACATCTATACCCTCATGATCACTCGCACCGAATGTTTGTCGAAATCACCCGCGGAACTCCTTACAATCGCAGCTATAGTCGAAACTGGAATACGAGCACTTAGGCGAGTGAATCAACTTTGCGTGCCCGCAATTGGTGCAATACTGCTGGCCCCCAACTTGAGCCACTGGTTCGCTCGATGGGCATACTTTGTGGACCATTCTATCCTCAGTCTTGCCCTTTCCAACCTTTGTCCTAACCACGATGACCTCTTCCTTAGGTATTCGAATCGGCTTGTGACACCGGGGACAGAGATTACTGCTCAATCCGAAACCTCGACCGCCAAGTCCCTAGAATGCCTAGGACTTCGCCGTCATTTGCGGAAGAACCTTTCCCGATCGTGCTTTGTAAGCAGGCACTCCAACTCCGACAGCGATCATGGGGCTCTTCTCTTCAGCGTGTGGTGAGAAGAATTCTGTGACAGCATCGTCGAAGAAGGTTGAGCCAGAGGCTCCACTTCCCAGGGTATAAGAAGAAAGGTAGATCTTCCCCGCCCGGACGCCGGCCTCAAACTGGGCTGCTCGATAGCCTCTGTTGCCGAGAGATTTGAGAACGGAGTTGAGGTTGGTCATTAGGAAGAATACGACGCTGGCATCGCTAAAGAGCGTTTGTCCGAGACAGAGATAACCCGACATGGTGCGATTGTTGAGAACCTTCAGCTGTTCGACCGAGTTTGTGTTTACATTGTAAAAGTAGGACCCGGGAGGGATTCCCTGGACGTCATTGGCGATGAAGTAGAAATCAATCAACGTCTCGCTATCTGGAAGGAAGTCTAAAGGAATCTTCGTCGCAGATGATTGGAGAATCGACGAGAGGTGGTCGAAGGAGATGGGTTCACGGGTGAATTTTCGAGTGGACCCTCGGATCAGAATCACTTCGTCTAGGGGAGGAGACAGATCTTCTTTCCCCGCTCGTAATGGAAAAGCTGGCGTGGTTGTCGGAATTGTTCCTTGGGATAGCCTTAGACTCTTCCTCCAAGCTTCGGTTTCAGACTTGCTTCTCAGTTGGGAGGCCTCGTTAGTTTCCCAAATTAGTGGATAGTCAACCTCCTCACTTGAGAGGGGATTGATCTCTAGAGCAAGACTTGGGATCGGTTGCCGTAGTCTGAGAGCCTTTGAGTCATGATCAATTCCGACAACTACCAGGGCAACGGTTGCCTCTTTCTTTGCCTCCAGACCGAGAAGCTGGTCGATCTCGGAATCGACGAAGCCTAGAATGGCTTTAGCGGCTATGCCGGCTGAGTTCGAGGTGGCGAGAAGGTTGGCGACGATAACTCCGGAGTCCCAGAACCAGTGACGATAGGATCTCGCTTCATACTTCCATGCGTTCCTCCACGCCAGCGACGTGAATGCCAAGGTGAGCGGTGCGGACAAGCTATCAGAGCTGCCTGCATAATCCAGTGCGGCTCGATAGTCTCCCTCTCGCAATTTGGATAGAGAGAAGTGTAGAGGGTTGAAGTGATACACTCCTGCCTCTAAGCCGGGGATTCGACCGCAGATCACATACAGTTCGATGGGATAGAGCGCGCCCGTTGCGGAGGCCGCCCGCATATAGTGGAACTCCTTGCCAAATCTCATTTTTCGTGTAAGACCCGCGGAAAAGAAGAGAAGCTCGGAGAGCACCCCTATGTCGACGTGCTTGGTGCCTGCGTCCTGCAGCTCGCCTCTGATCGCTTTGATGGAGTTCTCTTCAGGACGCGCAAAATTGTGTGGAAGAGCGATAGACGGGAGACTCTTGTATTCTTTGAATTGCCCTGGTTTGTTGTCCCAGTCAAGGTAGTGAGTGGACGTTCCGATGCTGACTTCGGAGTGCTTTGTAGCCTCGTGGTAGGTCAGAGCTGAATTGAAGTCTTCGCCGGCCATTAGTGTGATTCTTGCAATCTCTCGTAATTAGTCTTCTCAAATCACCGAGAGGCTCTTGGCGGTCTTGGGAGTTTCGAATCCGAGGCGCAATGGATTTATTCGCGACAGGAGACCCTCAATATTGGGTTGAGAAGGGAGTTTGGCTAAGTATGCTGACATTGCGGTAAAGGGGTCAGTCGAGAATATCCAGAACCTGGCCCTTCAAGCGTTCACATCCAACGGGTTCACAATCCAATGGGATGGTCCGACGAAAGGAAAAGCGGAGAAGGGAAGCAAGGGCGCCAACATACTCCTTGGGGCGATGGCTCAACACCATACCGTGACGTTCGAGATATACCCCGCCACCGAGGGTGGAACCCTCAGGCTAATCAAGGTGGGTTCAGGAGCCGCGGGAGGACTCCTTGGAATGAGAAAGGTCAACAAGCAATTTGACCAGTTGACAGACACACTCTCCACGTGGTTCAAACAGCAAGGCCTTTTGCTCAACGTCAAGAAAGAGTAGACAGGACCTGCTTCTTCGCGGCGTGGGTTTTCAACCTCTTACCCAGATCCCTGCGCATAAATAGAATCTAACGTCCTAGTTGCCAAACGACAGATATGCTCCGCGGGAAGTCAGTCTCGTCTAGGGATGTCGCAACTCAACTTAACCAACTGTACGACGACTATTGGGAATTTATCCTCAAAGAGTATCCTCTCAGCGCAACCTATCTTGGGGACCATCGATATGATGGATTGTTAGAGGATGCCTCTGAGAATGCTTTCTATCGTCGAGTCGGTCAGTCCAAGAAATATCTGGACCAGTTAAGGAGTATCAAGAAACCGTCCTTGAAACCCGATCTGCTGAACTACGAACTCTTTGAGCGTGAACTGGAAGACAATCTGGAGGCGGCGAAGTTTCGTCCATATCTCACGCCTATGACCCAGCAGTCGGGGCTGCAGATCGACATCCCCGAGCTAGTCACCTATCATCCATTCATGTCTCTCTCGGATTTCAAGAATTTTTCCAGTCGTCTTCGAGCCCTTCCCCGACTTGTAGACCAAGTCATTCAAAGCATGAGAACTGGAATACAAGCCCGAATTGTTCTTGCGAGAGTAACTGCGGAAAAAATCATTCCTCAGCTGGAAGCTAACATCGTCCGAGACCCTAAAAAGCTCGACCTCTACAAGTCAGTTGAGAACCTTCCACCGGGAATAGATTCGAACGAGGCGCATCGCCTAAAGAGCGACGTTGACGAAGCGATCCAACAGTCAGTCGTTCCGGCTTTTGAGAAGCTCCTCGCCTTCTTCAAAGAAGAGTATCTCCCAGCATGCCGAACCGACGTCGGTATCTGGTCTCTACCAGACGGAAACGAACGATATGGATACATGGTCAGACACTACACAACCACAAGTCTGTCACCAGATGAGATTCATGATCTGGGTCTCAAAGAGCTATCACGTATTCACAGGGAAATGCGTGAAATTGTAGACCAGATCGGATTTAAGGGATCCTTGCAAGATTTCATCTCATCTCTCAGACGCAACAGATCGCTCTACAATACCTCAGCAGACGAGCTTCTAGAGGGATTCAAGAAAATTCTCCAAAAGATGGACGAGAAACTTCCATCATTGTTTGGACGGCTGCCTAAGGCGAAATATGGGTTCCGCGAAATTGAAGCGTTCAGAGCGGAGGCCGCGCCAGACGCTTACTACTATCGTCCTCCCGAAGATGGGTCGCGTCCAGCCTACTTCTACGTAAACACATTCCGACCAGAGCAACGGCCCAAGTATACAATGGAAGTGCTGGCTTACCATGAGGCCGTGCCGGGACATCACCTCCAACTGGCGATTCAACAAGAGCTAACCAACCTGCCGAAGTTTCGGAGACACGGAGGCTATACGGCCTTCATTGAAGGCTGGGGTCTCTATTCGGAGGAACTCCCTAGGCTGGTTGGGTTCTACAAGGACGCACTTTCTGATTTTGGGAGGTTGAGTTTTGACGCATGGCGCGCAGCCCGCCTTGTCGTTGACACTGGAATCCACCATGAACGATGGACGCGTGAGCGGGCCATCCAATTCTTTCTAGAGAATACCGCTCTGTCAGAACTCAATATTGCTTCTGAGGTGGACAGGTACATTGCATGGCCAGGGCAAGCGCTCGCGTACAAGATTGGTCAGCTCAAGATCAGCGAGCTGAGGGATAGAGCGGAGAAGGTGCTGGGACCGCGTTTCGACATTCGCAGATTTCACGACGAACTCCTTGGCGATGGCGCTCTTGCGCTGGACGTGCTTGAGGGTAAGATGCAAAACTGGATTGGTAGGGAATACAGGTGAACCTATCGTTGATGTTAGCGCCGGGTGGTGAATCCGGGCCGGCTCATCATTTGAAGTGCGCATATGACTTTACAAGATTGCTAGTAGTTGATGCCAAGAAAGAGGGAGGTTTAGATCTTCTAGGTTCGGAATCGGGCAGGGGTTAGCTGACGGTTACCTGTATTGTCACGGAGTGAGATATCGTTCCGCTTGATCCCGTTACTGTTACAGTGTACGCTCTAATTGGCGTAGAATGAAGCGCTGAGACTGTCAACGATGAAGTCCCAACCGTATTGCTAGCGCTGAGCGTGACACTTGCGGGGTTCAGCGTAGCCGACGGGCCATGTTTTATGACAGGAGAGACGACGGCCAAAAGACTTACGGACCCAGTGAACCCGCCCGTGCCGGTTACCGTGATGGTAACAGATCCGGAGGATCCTCTGTTGAGCGATAGCGAGGATGAGCTCGCGGTTAAGGTGAAGCCTGCTGTAGTGGTAAATGTAGCTCCCTGAACTGTTTCAGGGTCGACCGTCCCCGCGTTTACAACCTGAACGCATGTAGTGGTACCTGCCACGCTGCTACTGCTGCAACCAGAGGGATACGCGATAGGAGTGCCCGTCGTTGATCCAACAATATTGTATCTAATGCTGAACAGTAGCCCAGTTGTAGGGCTCGGCGTCATGAACCCAAACACGACCTCCGCAAGCCGGGCCACCCCCGTAGAGGTGTTTGTGGAGTTCGCTAGTGTAGCGGTCATTTGACCCGCGAAGACATTGCCGGCTGAGCTTATGCTAACTGGACTGAGGACCGTGGGGTCAGCCTGAACACTTATGTCGAAACCGTTTAATGAATCCGAGCCTTGGATAACAACGTTCACTACTATTTGATTGCCCACAGATCCGCTGAAGGTTGGCGCAGACGATGGGCAGGAAGTCGTCATTGCAGAGAGGCAGACTATTCCTGTGAATTGAGCGTGTGCGGATCGAGGCATGGCTGGCAGGAAGCTCAGCGATGCGATCACTAGTCCAATGAGTACTATGCTGACAAAGAGTTTCTTCCTATTTGATCGCTCCAAGATATTTTCGGGGTCCCGGTACCGGGGCTGGGCATATAAGTTATTCTACTTGATTGATAACGGGAGTCGCCTGTAGATAGCCGTGTATTGTGCCGGCAATCGAGGGTGGCTGGCAACTTCCTCTCGAAAAATGCCTCTAGGAGAAGAGGAGTAGCAGCATCGAGTACTACCGGGCCCTCCAAAACGTAACCCCAAGGGAGTGAATCCCGGCGGACTCACTACAGACAGGTGGGTTTCCTGGTTTCGGGAGGAGGGGTTTATCCGTCTGCATTTGTAATGACTCTGTGCGGAGGGGCTTTGATGAGCGTTGGTCCAATGCCAAATAGTGAGGAGAGCTCTGCAGGCAGATGCTTACGCGGTTGATAGCCTTCTGTCCGAATGGTTTGATTGGAAACCAGCCCTAGGACGCCTAGGCTCGATACGCCGGGCAATTGTGAAAAGGGAATTGCTTGTCGCGGGAGTGAACAGTCTAGTTATCGGCTTCATCCACTACGTCATGCACGAAGACGTCATCGACGGAGGCCTGAACTCGTTCATAACAGCGTTCTACGTTTCGTCTGACCATCGAGGAAAAGGAATAGGAACGCGCCTCCTCGAGGAATCGATTGCAGACTCGCTGTCGATGGGCGCAGTTGGCGTCGAGACATCGACAATTTTTGCTTCAGCAAAGAAGCTCTACGAGAGGCATCACTTCAAGGAGACCTGGGGAGACATCGGTGAAGTTTTCCTCGAGCTTGACCTACCCGAATACTTGCACGCTAAGAGGAAAGAAAATGCGTAGAGAGGCTAGAATTGTGTGCTGCCTGAATCTCTATAGATCACGCTAGTTCCTTTCTTTCTGTTCTCCCATACTCTAATCTCGCAGAGTTCTTTGATTGAGGGTTTGAGCTTTTTCCAGATCCAGAGCGAGATACGTTCCATCGTTGGATTAGGAATGATCTCATTCAGATTCTTCTTATCCAGTTTGGTGATTATCTCTTGGTTGACGATCCTCTCGATAATGCGAGTGTCTAGAATCACACCTCTTTCGTTAGGACTCCCCTTGACGACGACTCTTAGCTCGTAGTTGTGCCCTTGCATTGCCTTCTCATCAACATCAAGGGAGGCAGCCGAGGAAAACTGGAATTCTCTCATCGCAAACATTTCCATTTCCGGTCTCTCTCTAGTTCCTGTAGTTCATCACGTATCTTAGAAAGATATGACTCCCCGAGACCCCCATAGCCTCAAGCTCGGCGAGTGGAGAATCTTCTGTTCCGAAATGGACTCCGGTAACAAAGCCGGGTCTTCGCTTTCCCTCTAGGTTGAGGTCTCCCAAGATCTGGGGGGAGATTGTTAGCCTGAGCTCATCGACTAGCATCGCCTTGACAATTTCCCCCGCCAGAATCGGCCCACCTTGAATGTCTAGAAGCTTCGTCTCATAGTCCTTTTTGAGAATACCAACAGCTTTGGCGAGGTCTACGCTTGTGCCTTCCATAGCGTACGTTTTGGTTGCCTTAAGAGGCTGGTACCCTTTTGTGTTCAATCGTTTTGCCTGATCCTTCAGCTTCTGTTCTCCATTTCTCGTCGTGAAGATGACGGGCTGCCATTCACCTTCCTTTGGGTTGAACACGGGGTCTTTGAGGTCGACCTCTCCCTTTCCTGTCACGACCGCTCTGACTGGCATCCGCTCTCTTGCCCGCAGGAGATCCTGCAGATCTCTGTCTCTGGGATACCATGTCGCACTTGGGTTGTCTCTGAGGATTCCCGCGCCTCCCAAAACGGCATCTGCTGTCGCCCACCCATATTGGAGAGCTCTATTGTCGGTGAGACCTCCCGCGGCTAAGGGATTATCCTTCAAGTGTCGTAGCGCAATTTCGGACCCTCCACGCTGTCCGGATTCGAGGGGGACCGCAATCCCATCGATCGTGGTTACAAACATCAAGTAACTGTGCGGAGTTCCCTCTACCTTGTAGAATTCTGACAGTTGGTCTATGGATACGTTCGGGTCTTCAAATAACTGTACCGTTCTGACCATGGTCGTCGGCAATGTCAACGGATATCTATATTGAGCTTCACGTCCCCGACTTCAAGAGAACAATCGAATTCTACTCTAGACTCGGTTTCAAGCTCCTGTGGCGAACTGAAGACTATCTTGTAATGAAGAGAAAGAGAAGTGTCATCAATTTCTATGGCGGCAGTCAGAAAGTGTACTCTCACTCCTACTTCGGTCGATTCAAGAAGACCACAAAATGTGGTTTCGGAGTAGAGATAATCATTCCAGTCGACAGAGTGGAACGCTTCTATAGAAGTGTAAGGAAATTCGCGAAGATCGTCCAACCTCTGCAGTTGAAGAAATGGGGGCGTCGCGACTTCAGAATTGTCGATCCGTTCGGGTTCTACCTACGGATTACGGAGAGGTATGAGTGGGTTGGCAAGCTGGATGCAAGACAGAAGAAGCTGATCGATGACTACAAGACGAAACTCAAAGAGGGGGCTCTGCCGAGTAGAGAAAAACGAAGGAGCTAATCTCAATTCTGATCATGAGGATAGGCTAGATCGTCGCGCTGTTCTATATCCAGTATATGGCCCAGCTTCTTCCTTTTCGTCTCCAGATAGAATTTGTTGAACTGGTTCGGTGGCATCACAACAGGTATTCTCTCAGCCACCTTGATTCCGTGAAGCTGCAGATCCTTCAGCTTATCCGGATTGTTCGTCAGAAGCTTGACCGATTTCACGTGAAGCGACATTAACATGTGGGCTGCTATGTCGTAATCTCGCTCGTCAGGCTTGAAGCCCAGCTTCTTGTTCGCCTCAACAGTGTCGAAACCTGTATCCTGCAACTGGTAGGCTTTGATCTTGTTGACGAAACCGATTCCCCGGCCTTCCTGCCTCAAATAGAGAACTATTCCCCGCTCCATTTTGCCAATTCGTGCGAGCGATTCCTGAAGCTGCTCGCGGCAGTCGCAACGTAGCGAGCCGATAGCATCGCCTGTGAGACACTCGGAGTGCAGCCTTACTGGAACGTCCTCTTTCTCGAAGATGTCGCCGTGGACAAAGGCGGCATGCTCCTTCTTGTCGAAATTGTTCCAGAACGCGACGGCCTGATAGTCACCGTATAGAGTCGGGAGGTTTGCGATAGCCATGACCTTAACGCAGATCTCAGGTGCCTCACGGCATGCGTGGTCTTCGCTTTCCTTCAATAACTGGCTGACGGCCGATTTCGGAATGCCCATCAAGGCCGAAGCGAAAAACCGGAACGGTTACTTTTGAGGATTGCTTTCAAAAAGCATTTCCTCAAACTTGAAACCGTCGTGTAACGCAACATATAACCATCCAGACCTGGTCGACTCCCGATTCGCTTGCATAGTCTTTTGTTTTGAGGACATTATTGAGATTTCGGATCCATAATGGTTCGAATAGCTGTTGACGAAAGGGAGAAGCCCTCGGGTGTTCCTGATGAACTGCGTTCAAAGGGAGCTTCGGTTGAATTTAGGGTCCTTGAGGTAGCTGATTATATAGTTGGTGAATATGCGGTGGAGCGAAAATCCGCTCGGGATTTCGTTTCCTCGTTATTTAGTGGGAGACTTTTCGACCAAGCGTTTAGGATAGGCGAGTCCTACAGAGATAAGATTCTAGTCGTCGAAGGGAGCCTGGATGATGAACTCAAAAGATCCAAGAACCCTCGATCGCTTTGGGGTGCCCTGATTTCTGCTGTCTTGGATTTCGGCTTGCACTGTTTTTTCACACGGGATGCAGAAGAGACCGCGGATTTCTTGATCACTCTTGGCAAAGGGGGGCGTTACACTGGCCGCCACGGGCCACATCCCCTCGTCGTTCGGAAGCCGAGGTCGAAGGACATTAAGAGGCTTCAGGAGTCCATCGTTGGTTCTGTACCCGGTGTTGGACCTCGCACGGCTGAACAGCTGCTTTCTTATTTTGGATCTCTTAGACGGACATTCAGCGCTTCCGTGACGGAAATGGCGGTTGGAGCTGGGATCGGTAAAGCCAAGGCTCTGAACGTGAGAGCCCTACTAGATGCGTCCTACAAGCCTTCAAAAGGCGTCCAGTCTCAAACCCAGCTTCGAGCAGAGGCGTAGAACCACGGGACTGTTCCTGAAAGGGTGCGACTGGATTATCACCCAGAACGCTGATCGAGAGGTTCTCCGGAACTCCTCAGTTAGCATTGATGAGAGTGGAACCATTCGGGACATGGGCATAACTCAAGGGTCCGGAAAGGACGAGGTTATCGATTGTAGAGGTAAGGTGTTGATTCCGGGTCTGATCAACACCCATACGCATCTCTCCATGACTCTCTTCCGGGGATACGCCGATGATCTTGAACTTCAGCAGTGGCTTGAGAAGAAGATCTGGCCTCTCGAGAAACGGCTCACGGGCGAAATGTGCTACTACGGCGCCCTTCTTGGAGCGATGGAAATGACCAGAACGGGAACGACGTGCTTCGTTGACATGTACTTTCACATGGAGGATGTGGCCAGGGCTACGGAGGAGGCTGGGCTTAGAGGAATACTCTCCTATGGAATGATCGACCCCTCCACACAGGAGGGTAAAGAACGAGAGCGAAAGAACTCCCTGAAGCTGCTCCAACAGGTCCGCGCCATGAAGTCTCCGAGAATTTCGTTTGCCTTTGGCCCCCACTCTCCCTACACCTGCAGCGAGGAGACGCTTCTTTGGTGTCGAAAGGAAGCTGAGAAAGAAAACGTACTGGTGAACATCCATATTGCTGAAACCCGGGGGGAACAGGTTCGGTTCGAACGGGACAAGAAATCTCGTGAAGTAGATTATCTTCACAAGATCGGCTTTCTAAACGATAGAGTTCTGGCCGCCCACTCTGTATGGTTGACAAAATCGGAAGTCAAGCTGTATGGAAAGCTGGGGGTTAGAGTCGCTCACTGCCCGGTTTCCAACATGAAGCTCGCGGGAGGTAGCGTCGCGCCGTTGCCGGAGATGTGGGAGGCAGGGGTCCGGGTTGGACTTGGAACTGACGGACCTGCAAGCAACAATAGCCTTGACATGTTCGACACGATGAAGGTATGCTCTCTAGCCCACAAAGCGCACCGGTGGGACCCGACGGTCGCCAATGCCCAGAAGGTTCTGGATATGGCTACGATCGATGGCGCCCGTGCGATTGGCAAGGAAAAGGAAGTTGGCAGTATTGAGAAGGGTAAACGGGCTGATTTGGTTCTCGTCGATTTGAAGGAGCCTAACATGATGCCCATTCACGGGAAAGAGACGGTAATCTCTAACCTTGTCTACTCTGCGAGTGGCTACAACGTTGATACAACGATCGTAGACGGGAAGGTCCTGATGAAGAACAGGACGTATTCCAGGTTGGATCCTGCGAAGATCGAAGAAGGAGTCGGCGCTTCAGTTCGCCGACTTATGCACTAACGAGGCCTGCTCGATGACCAAATAACCGCTTTGTCCATCCCACCGATTGACGGTCTTCTCGACGCTGACTCGCCTCTCGAAGTTGGGCGCGTCGATGACGAAGGTTTCGTACTCTCCTCCCTCACCAGTCAAGTGAATTCCATGTTTTCTCGACACTTTCTCCAGCAATGCCCATCGCTGGTCTGTCAGTTCCTGCCCCAGCCAAGATTCATCAAGACCAGTTGCTCCAACTCCTGATAGAATGATCCTGAACCCGGAGGACATAAGGTCGTTGACCAGTATCTTCGGGTCCTTCCGCCACAACGGAGCGAAACTCTTGAGCCCTAACGTGTCACAGACTTGGTCGATCCGAGATTTCTGATAGTCACTAGCAACAGCTCCAGCCACTACTCCCTCGATCCGAAGCTCGCCACGCAGCTTGCCCAGTCCTTCTTGTAGACTCGACAGCTCGTCCTGACCTGCTACGATAGTACGATGGGGAAGACCCATTGCTTCAGCTTGGATCGCTGTCCAACAGACGTTAGGGAAATGGAACATAAGGGACTCGACTCCTTTCGGCAGAACGCTGACAAGGGCCTCGACATTCCAGCCTTGGTGTTGAGCAATCCATGTAGCGTAGGTACTGTCCTTGCCTCCACTGAAAAGAACTACTACCTTCAAGGGACTTCCTTTAGCAATCGTCCCTTGTTTTCAAACTGTTTCTCGTAGAGCTTGCGTAGTCGTTGGATTGTGTCGGCCTCTTCAGGGGTCTTGTCGTCTCTGAACTTCGCGATCCTTGCAAACCGCAATGCAAACCCTGACTTGTAACGGGGACTCTTCTGAACCTCGTTGTGAGCAACTTCGACCACAATCTCGGGTTTCACGTAAACCGTCCATTTCGTTTCGCGAATCTTCAGCTCCTGAAGCCGCTTGGTTATCATGTCAAACTCTGCGTCGGTCAAACCCTTGAACGTCTTCCCCACAACAAGGTATTCGCCGGTCTGTTCGTCCCTAACTGCAAGATGGTAGTTGCTCAGCCAACCTACTCTTCTGCCGCTCCCCCAATCTGCTGCGACGATAACTACGTCAAGCTTGTCGGCGGGCTTGATCTTGAACCACTTCTTGCCCCTAGCACCTGGCGAGTAATCACTTACGAGTGACTTGGCCATTAGTCCTTCATGGCCTTCCTTCAGTGCCGATTGCAGGAAATCGTCAATCGCCTCGGGGTCCCGAGTCACGATTCTCGGAGCTAGAGATTCCTCCGGAACTAGGCTAGCGAGGACTTTCCATCTTTCCGTGTATGGGAGATCTATCAGAGTCCTTCCCTCAGATTGGAGGACATCGAACAGATACAGTCTCAGGGGGATTTTCTCGACCATTTCCTCGATCCCGTGGACCCGGCGAAACCGCCTCATCAGATCCTGAAACGGAACCGGCTTTCCACCTTCTCCTAGAGCGACGACTTCTCCTTCTATCAAGAACTCTGGCGCCTTGACCTTCGTCTTGGCATAATCGACCATTTCTGGAATACTGTCAGTGACGTCGGTGAGTCGTCGGCTGAAAATCCTGGCACGATCTTGTTTTCTATGGATCTGGATTCTCGCGCCATCGAACTTGTACTCGAAGGCACTACCTTCCTTGTGCTCGGCAAGGACTTGAGGAATATCCTCCGCCATCTCCGCCAGCATCGGTTTCACTGGGATGAAGAGTCGCAACCCGACTTTCTCAAGCGCCGCGGCCCCCTCTGTCATAGACAACCTAGCGACATCCCCGACGTCTCCGTGCAGCATGTGTCCACGCCTGACCAGTTGTCGGGCGACTCCTGAGGCTTCAGCGATAGCGTCCAGCAAGACTCCCTCAACAACGCCAATTCGCATCTCACCTAGCAACATTCGGCTAAGATACTCGGTCTCTAGCGGCGTCATCCTATTGATCAGTGAACTCAAGAGTGCGAGTCTTCTCTCCTTGGAGCCGGCGCCTTTGACCTCAGCAAGTTTCTCTAGGGTGGTGAAGACTTCGGCAATCGTCAACGAATCTTTGTTTCCCGACAGGAGTGCCTGGCTCAGCGTTTTCCCTGCTGCCGAGAGGGTCGCGTAGCTTATTTCTAGGACGCGAGGATCAGCTTCTGGGAATGGCTTTCCCGCTAAGAATAACGTGACATATGATACATCCTCCGGTCTGATTTTTCTGAGAACCTCGCTGATGAGCAGTATCTTTTCGTTTCTTTTGGTTGTCTCTTCGAGAGCACGGCATAACTGGGCGACGGTTGAGAAACTGGTGGGCTGCTTTTCTAATTGAGCCAGTTCTCTAGACCAGCGTCGGTTTTCTCGCTTCTCCTTGTAAGCCGTTCTGTCAGCCGCTCTACTCTCTCCCTGTTGAAGCCACGCTCTTCTGAGAGAAATCTGATGAGTCCATCACGATCCGGTGGAGACCGTTTCAGCAGGTATTTTTCGATAACTCTTGGTTTCAGGAAGACCTGACGAACATTGTTTAGATCTTCTGTTAGTTCTGATCTGATCTCTTCAGGCATTTGTTCTATTGACCCGTAATCGTGGACTAGTTTCAGGGCCTTCTTCGGCCCAATTCCTTTCACGCCTTGGTTGAAGTCTGTTCCGACGAGGATCGCGAGATCTACAAGTTGTTCACGCGTTATCCCGAGGAGGGCGAGATTCTCGGAAAGCCTGATCAATTCTGGAATTAACGGTCGTGATCGTCTTTGGGCCGGAAGCCACTCGCGTCCCGTCAAGGTCAAGTATCGCGCGAGAATAGGGGCACCGTAGAGTAGGCAGTCATAGTCTTTGCTTCCAACAGCCCAAACGTCGCGTTTGGCCGCCATGAAGCTGGCTTGGGCCTCTGCGTCTTCCAACGCTTCAAGCCAAGGAATCCCCATTAATGTTAGAAGTCGTTTGGTATCGTCCAATACTGATGCGGTGACACGACCAGTCATGACAGCCTTTGACCATGCCTTTGCATAATCCTTCTTTGAAACTGCCTCGACATACTCTACTTCGGCTTTCTTTCGTACTTCTCGCCTCATCTCGATCGTTCGTCTCTTCAACGGGTTTGGTTTTCCATCGAAGACAAAGACTGGCTTCATGTCGAAGTCCCCTATCATCCGACTGGTTCTCGTGAGCAGACCGATAAGGTGCGAGGTTACCCGTCCTTGGGAGTCGGTGAAGAGGGTGCCATCTCGCTTTCTGACGAGCGCCAAGAACTGGTGGATTTCAATGCTGGCGTCGATCGCGAAGGAAGTGCCCTTGAGAGCCTTGAGGCTGGTCTGCTCTCTCTTCAGAATTGGGGTAAGCATCACTCCCAAGAGACCGCCCTCTAACTGTGTTAGTCACGGTGATTCGTTGCTCTTTAAGCAGAAGATGATAGGAAGGTTGTTCCACCAAGAAATATGGAGAAATGAGTAAGTGCGAAAGAATCGGGCTTTGCGTGCCCGTTCTGTCGCAGATCGATTCTTGATTTTGAGGGATTAGCTAATTGTTTCC
>Ga0209056_10002693_pt1 | contig 19008 bp, 16 predicted proteins | sample GraSoiAngelo_114_FD_185876 | JGI IMG/M metagenome (GOLD analysis project Ga0209056, IMG submission 185876) | Grasslands soil microbial communities from the Angelo Coastal Reserve, California, USA - 14_0903_13_40cm (SPAdes) (version 2) | ecosystem: Environmental > Terrestrial > Soil > Grasslands...
GCACGCGCAGTGCGTCAATCCAAAAGACATGACCCGGATGGCGCGCGCCGGGGTAATCGCGTCGATGCAGCCGGTCCACGCGGTTGCCGATCGCGAGCTCGCGGATACGATGTGGCCGTCTGTGACGCAGCATGCGTACGCCTGGCGGGCGCTCGAGCGCGCCGGCGTCCGGCTTGCGTTCGGCTCCGACGCTCCGGTGGAGACCGCCGATCCTATCGCCGGTCTCGCGGCGGCGACGACCTGGAGGCGGCGGGCGAAGTGGCATCCCGAGCTTGCGCTGACACGGGCTTCGGCGCTGCGCGCCTACACCTCGGGCGCGGCGTATGCGGCTGGCCTGGAGGATGATCTCGGGTCGCTTCGCCCGGGCAAGCTGTGCGACATAACGGTCGTCGACGATGGCCGGGTGGTGGCTACGGTCGTGGGCGGCCGGGTTACGTGGCGGCGAAAGCGCGCTTGAGCTTTTCCGCGGTCTGACTCAACGCCTCGTTGACGATCTTCACGTCATCGATCACCGCCATGAAGTTGGTATCGCCGTTCCAACGAGGCACGACGTGAAGATGCACGTGGTCCGGGATCCCGGCGCCCGCCGCGCTGCCGATGTTCGCCCCGACGTTGAAACCGTCGGGCGTCAGCGTCGTGCGGAGGACACGCAGCGTGCCGCGCAGCGCTCGCATGAGCTGGAGGCTCGGCTCGTCATCGAGATCTTCGAAGGTGGACTCGTGCTTGGTCGGCGCGACCATGGCGTGCCCCGGGTTGTAGGGGAATTTGTTCAGGACCACGATCGCGCCTTCGGGTCGCCAGACGACGAGCTCGGCGTCCGGCTCGTCGGGATTTTCGATCACGCGACAGAACAGGCACCCCGGAGGATGCTTGCCGCCGACGTACCGCATGCGCCACGGCGCCCACAGCCGCTCCATTGATCTACGTCCTTGTATAGCTGACGGTCACAGCGTCTGGGGTTGGATCTTTCTCCTCGTGAAAGACGCAGTCACACAGTACCCGACGCTGCCCGCACCGCTTTGATCCTCGCCACCGAGCCCGCGTGGCGCCGCTGGTGGCAGCGGTCGCGCTGGCGGGCCAGCGTTTCGGAGTGGTGCAGGCCCTCGGCTCGCCGCTCGTGCTCGGGGCGATCGTAGGTCACGAGGTGGCGTCCCTAAAATTTAAGGTTCATGGGCAGCCGTCCCCGCCGTAGCGTCTACGTACCCCAGGAGATCGAGCCCAAGTGGCAGAAGATCTGGGACGAGCACGGCGTCATGAAGGCTTCGGACAGCTCGCCGAAGCCGAAATACTACGACCTGGTCATGTACCCGTATCCCTCAGGCGACCTGACGGTCGGACACGCGCGCAACTACGTGATGGGCGATGTGCTTGCGCGCATGAAGCGCATGCAGGGTTTTGAGGTCCTGCATCCGTTTGGCTGGGATGCGTTCGGGCTGCCGGCGGAAAACGCTGCGATGAAGCGCGGCGGCGGCCTCCATCCCCGGACCTGGACGCGCGAAAACGTCGCCAAGGGCACACGCGAGCTGAAGATGATGGGCATCCTCTACGACTGGGATCGAGAGGTCACCAGCTGCGAGCCCGACTACTACCGCTGGACGCAGTGGCTGTTCCTCCTGATGCTGGAGCGTGGGCTTGCCTACCGGGCGATGGCGCCGGTCAACTGGTGTCCTGTCGACAAGACCGTGCTCGCCAACGAGCAGGTGATCAATGGCCGCTGCTGGCGGCATCCCGACGTCGAGGTCGAAAAGCGCGACCTCGAGCAGTGGTTCTTGAAGATCACGGATTACGCCGACCGCCTGCTCGACGACCTGGCGCTGCTCGACAAGTGGCCGCACAAAGTCCGCGTCATGCAGACGAACTGGATCGGCCGGAGCATGGGCGCTGAGGTCGACTTCCCGGTCGCCGGCATGGCGGGCGAGTCGATTCGGATCTACACCACCCGGCCGGACACGCTGTTCGGCGCGACCTTCATGGTCCTGGCGCCGGAGCATCCGCTGGTCGAGCGCATGACGACCGACAAGCACCGCGCGCGTGTCCGTGAGTACGTTGAGAAGGCGCGCAAGGAAACCGAGATCGAGCGCATGTCGATGGAGCGCGACAAGACCGGCGTCGCCACTGGTGGCTTTGCCATCAATCCGGTCAACGGTGAGAAGATCCCGGTCTGGGTCGCGGACTACGTGCTGGTGACGTACGGGACCGGCGCGATCATGGCCGTGCCCGCGCATGACGAGCGCGACTTCGAATTTGCGCGGCGCTACGACCTTCCCATCCGCCAGGTCATCGCGCCGCCGACCGGCCCTCGCGGAGTGCTGCGCGAGGCATACGTCGGGCCGGGAGTGATGGTGAACAGCGGCGAGTTCAACCGACTTGGTTCCGCGGCCGCGGTTGAGCGCATATGCGACTGGCTGGAGGCGAAAGGCGCGGGCAAGCGGGCGGTCAAGTATCGGTTGCGCGACTGGTTGATCTCGAGACAGCGCTACTGGGGGGCGCCGATCCCGGTGGTCTATTGCCCGACCGACGGCATCGTCCCCGTCCCGAAGGAGCAGCTGCCGGTCGAGCTGCCCGAGGAGTACAAGCCGCTGGCCGAGATTCCTTCGTTCTGGCGCACCACCTGTCCGAAATGCGGGGGGGAGGCCCGGCGCGAGACCGACACCATGGACACCTTCATCGACTCGTCCTGGTACTTCCTGCGGTACGCGAGCCCCCATGACGATTCCGAGCCCTTCGACTCCGAGCTGGCGAACCACTGGATGCCCGTCGATCAGTACACAGGCGGCGTGGAGCACGCGATCTTGCATCTGCTGTACTCGCGCTTCTTCACCAAGGTGCTGTACGACGCGGGACTGATCTCGGTCATCGAGCCCTTCATGCGCCTGTTCAACCAGGGAATGGTCAAGCGCTTCGGCCAAGTGATGTCCAAGTCCGCGGGCAACGGGGTGTCGATCGACGAGCTAGCGGGCGCGCAGGGCGCCGACGCGGGCCGAATCTACGAGATGTTCATCGGCCCACCGGAGGAGGACGTCGAGTGGTCGGACGCCGGCCTCAACGGAGTCGTCAAGTTCTTGCAGCGGGCCTGGCGGTTGGTCCTCGAACCGGAGTCGATCGCAGCCGAGAGCGGCGAGCTCGGCGCGACGGTCGATGGCCAGGCCTTGCGGCGCAAGGTCGCCCAGACCGTGGGCAAGATCACCGAGCACTACGACGAGCTGCGGTTCAACACCGCGGTGGCGTTCCTGATGGAGCTGGCGAACACCATGCAGGACTACCTGCGCGGGGGCGGCGCGCGCGATCGAGTATGGGAGGAAGCGGTGCGGACGCTGGTGAAGCTGCTCAACCCGCTGGCGCCTCACGCCTGCGAGGAGATGTGGGAGCGGATGGGCGAGAAAGGCATGCTGGCCGACGCACCTTGGCCGGCGTTCGATGCCGCGCTGGCGGCGGAACCAAAGGTGGTGCTCGTTGTCCAGGTCGCGGGCAAGCTGCGGGACCGTCTGGAGGTCGATGCGGGACTGTCGCAGGACGAGGCGGTCAAGGCGGCGCTGGCCAGCGAGAAGGTGCGCGCGGCGCTGAACGGCCGCGGGCTGTCGAAGGTGGTCTACGTGCCCGACCGGGTCATCAACCTGGTCCCTTAACAGGCAGGGTTGACCCGGACCGGGCCCACCGAAGTACGCTCCCCGCACACGTCCCCCCCGGGGTGGGTGGGGGGTTAGTGGGTGGGTATGGGCCTGCTAGCCCTGAGGCGCGGGGACGCGGATGCCTGAGTCGAGCATGTAGTTCGCGACCGTGCTGGAACCGGCGGAGACTGTGATCGTGGTCGGCCCGCTGATCACACGCGTGTAATTCTTGAACTTGACCGCGTAGGTTCCCGGCTCGAGCCGGATCGAGTAGTTGCCTCCGGCATCAGTTACGGTGCTGCCGGCGATCGACGTCCCGCTCACGTAATCAAGCTCCAGCCCGGCCACCGGCCTGCCCGCGCATGTGGTCCCGGCCTGCTCCACGGGCGCGCAGGGAACGGCCAGGACCCGCCCGCCCACCACGCCGGTGTTCGGTGAGGGAGACCGTCCGCCGCCCGGAAACGTGTAAGCGCCACAGCCCGCGAGGAGAACGACCAGGGCGCCGAGCAACGCGTTTCTCATCACCAGAGCCAACGTCGGATCCGAGTTTGAGGTCACGCGAGGCAGGGGATCACGCCGAGGGGCGCGCGCTAGTGTTGATTGGACTTTGCCCGGTGGCCAAGTGGTAAGGCAGAGGACTTTGGATCCTCGACCGAAGGTTCGAATCCTTCCCGGGCAGCCATCTCTCGGCGCTTAACAGGCTGGGTTCTCGAACCACGACCGAAAACCTAGCCTCGATGCCATGCGCATCCCCATCCGGTCCGTCCCTGGTTGGAAGCAGCTGGCCATGCTGGCCGCACCCATCGGGCTGGGGCTTGCATTTGTGGTCGGCGCCTACCTGTACAGCTCCGCGGCCTCGGCCGCCACGCCGCCGCCCGCGCCCGACCCCGTACTGGACATCCCCGGCCAACCAGGCCTGCTGGTGCACGTCATCGGCGCGGTCGAGAATCCCGGTCTCTACCGCTTGCCGCGCGGCGAGCGTGTCTTCGACGCCATCGCGGCGGCCGGCGGCTTGAGCCCCGACGCGGACACTTCAAGGCTGCCCAATCTTGCCGGCCGTCTGAAGGACGGGGAGCAGGTCAAGGTCGCTTTCGCCAAGACGTCGTCCGGCACCATCGTCGTCCGCATCAACCTGAACCAGGCCACGCTCGAGGAACTGCAGTCGGTGCCCGGATTCACCCCGGCCTTTGCCGAAGAGTGCATCGACTACCGCACCAGCTTCGGAGGCTTTCAGAACACGCGTGAGCTGGTGGAAATCCTCGGCATGAGCGAGGCCGACTACGTCATCGCTCGGCGCTATCTGACGCTATGACGCGCTATCCGGCCATTGTCCTCGCCCTTGTGTGGTCATGCGCGCTGGCCGCGTCCGTCGTGCTCGTTCCAGGGCGGCCACTGATCGGCGTCATCGCGATCGCCTCGTCAGTCCCGCTGATGGGGCTGGCGCTCATCTTGCGCCCGGCCTTGCTCGCGCTCGCGATCGCCGCGGCGCTGCTGGCCGTCGGCCGCGCCGAATTGCCGGCCGGCGACCCGAACATGCCGATGCGCGCGGCCGCGCTCGCTGGAAGCACCGTAGCCTTGAACGGGCGCGTGGCCGACGATGCCCGTTCCGTGGGGGGCGGGGCCGAGGTCCTGATCGAGCCGGCGAAGGTCGCCCTCGGAGCCAGGCCGATCACCGCGATCGGCGATCTCCTGGTCCGCTGGCGCGGTCCGGACCAGGTGAGCCTCAACGACGACATCAGAGCTGTCGGCAAGCTGACCCTGCCTCGCGACATGCCGGATTTCGACCGCCGCGCCTACCTCGCCCAGCGCCACGTCTATCTCGAGCTCGACGCAACGAGCTTCGACGTCAGCCGGTCAGGCGGCGGCATCGCCGGCCTGCCGGCGCTTTTGCGCCGGCGATACGTGGCGGCCCTCGATGACGCCTTACCCGCGCCCCATGCGTCTGTGCTGTTGGGCATCGTGCTCGGGGTTCGCCAGGGCATCCCGGCCGCGCTCCAGAGCGCGCTCATCGCGACCGGCCTGATCCACCTCCTCGTGCTCAGCGGTCTCAAGGTTGCGGTCTTCGCGCGCATCGTCCAGGGCGCGCTGACGCCAGTGCTCGGACGGCTCGCGACCTGGCCGGCGCTGGGCCTGATCGCGCTGTACGCCCTCGCCGGCGGCGCGACCCCGGCCGCAGTCCGAGCGTCGGCGATGGGCGGGCTCGCGATCGCCGCCACGCACCTGGGCCGTCCCTCCCATGTCTGGACGTCGCTCGCGATCACGGCCGCGGCGATGCTCGGCTGGCATCCCGAGCTCGCCTGGGACGTCGGCTTTCAGCTCTCCTTCGCGGGCACGGCCGCGATTATCCTCATGACGCCGGCGATCGCCCGGCGCGTCGGATTCCTACCTCATGTCGTCCGCGAGGCGTTCGCGGTCACCTGCGCGGCACAGGTGGGCACCCTGCCCATGATGGCGACGGATTTCCACGTCCTCTCGCCGGTCGCCCCCATCGCCAACGCGCTCACGCTCCCCATCCTGCCTGTCCTCGTGGCCGCGGGCCTGCTGCTCGGCGCGCTGTCCTTTGCTCCCGAGGTTGCCCGCGCGGCCGCCATCCCGATCGTCGGTCTGCTCGCCTACGTCGAGCAGGTCGCCTACGTCCTGGCGCGGGTACCCTCAGCCGCGATCGCAATCCCAGCCTTCCCCGCCTGGCTCGGCGTCGCCTACTACTCCGCTCTCGCCCCGGCGATCGCCGGCGCTCACTCCAGCGGCCGCCGACGCAAAGCCGCCCTGGCCGCGGCTGCCGCTGCCCCAGCGCTGATCTCCGCGACCGCCCTCCTGGCGTGGGCCAACGCGCCGCCTCAAGCCGTCGTCATGAACGTCGGCGACGGTCAGGCCGTGCTCTTGCGCGGCCCCCACGGCACCATCCTGATCGACGGCGGGCCAAGCCCGGCCAAGCTCGAAGACGGGCTCGGAACTCAGCTGCCGCCCTGGCAGCGGAAGCTCGACGCCCTGGTCATCACGGCGCCCGGCCTTGGCCATGTCGGCGGGTTCGCCAGCTTCGGCCGCAAAGCCGCGACGGTTCTCGTGCCGAAGATCGCATTTTCCGGCTCCGCCTGGCGCGCCGCCGTCTTGGACCAAGCAACGCGCGGGGCCGCGATCACACCGCTGCTTGCCGGGCGAACCTTGCAGATCGCGGGCTTCGAGCTCCAGGTGCTTGCACCTGAGTCGGGCGCGCCTGGCGATGAGCTCGGCGCCGCCGACCTCGCGATTCGCGTCGTGGCGCCGGATGGAAGAAGCTTCTGCGACTTCAGCGACCTCGACCTCGACGCGCAGACGATCGCCGCGACGCGAGTCCGCGGCCCATGCACCGATCTGCTGCTCCCCGCCGGCGGAAGAAGCCGGCTCTCCCCGGAGCTGGAACGCGTGGCGATGACGGCGACCACCCAGCTCATCGCTTCCCGGACCGCGGGTCGCCTCGCCGTGGGATTCCCAGCCAACGTCCTGCGTACCGATCAGGAGGGCGCGATCACCATGCCGATGTAATTACGATCGCTCAATGGCCAGGGCATCCCGGACGGCCGGCGCCACAGCGCTGCTACTGCACGGGGAGGAGCGCTTTCTCGTCGAAGAGAGGGCGCGCGCCACTCTCGCGGAATGGAGTGGCGGCCTCGTGTCCGATTTCGGGCTCGAGACCCTCGATGGGGCGGGCCTGGCGCCTGCGCGCCTCCAGGACGCGATTCTCCAGGCGCCTTTCCTCGACCCGTATCGGGTGGTGTTCGTGCGCGCCATCCCTGCCAATCGGGCGGAAGGCCTCGCGCCCGCGCTCGCGCACATCCCGCCGACCACCCGGGTGCTGCTCACGGTCGCCGGTCGACTTGGTTCCACCAACAAGCTGGCTAAGGCCGTCGCTGGCGCGGGCGGCGCGGTCGAAGAGATGCCGCGCCTCGTGCGGCGCGCGCTCAGCGAGTGGGCATCGAAGCGCGCCGTCGAGAAGCACGGCCTGACCGCCGCCGTGGCCGCTCAGGTCACGCGTGTCACGCCGCCCGACCTCAGCATCATCGACTCCGAGCTGTACAAGCTCGCCGCCTTTCGGGCGTCCGGCGCGAAGCTGACCCCCGAGGTCGTGACCGAGCTCCTCGCCGGCGGCCGCGAGGACGAGATCTTCAAGCTCACCGACAATCTGCTCCCGCACCCGACGCCGCACGCGCTCGATATCGCGCGCAACCTGACCAAGTCAGGTTTGCAGCCGACGTCGGTGGCCTACAGGATGGCCAGGCACATCGCTCTCGTGCTCGAGGTCAAGGCTCGCCAGGAGCGTGGCGAATCGCTGCAGGAGGTCCAGAGCGACATGCCGGAGCACAACTTCGTGATCCAGAAAGCGTTCGACGCGGCGCAGCAGGCGAACGCCGATGGGCTGGAGCAGGCGCTGAGACAGATCCGCGACTACGAGTGGGAGGTGAAGTCAGGGCAGGTCGACGCGGACCTGGGGCTCGACGTTCTCCTGACGCGGCTCTAGACCGCGGCTACTTCTTCTTCGAGGAAGCAGCGGACGGAGCCGCAGCCGCCCCCTTCTTGCCCTTGGCCGGCGCGGGCGCCGCCGTCGCGACTTTCGCCAGCTGCCGGGCGAGGCGTGACTTGCGGCGCGCCGCGTTGTTCGGGTGCAGGATGCCCTTCGCCGCCGCGCGATCCAGGGCGCGAACAGCGTCTGCAGTCGAGGTTGTCCGCTCTGAGGCGTCCTCGCCCGAGCGCAACGACCGCCGCGCTTTGATGATCAGCGTCTTCACCTCGGACCGCACCCCGCGATTGCGTACAGAGCGCCGCGCGCCCGCGCGTGCCTGCTTCTTGGCTGAAGCGGTTCGCTTAGCCATGCGCAATTACCTGGTGGGAGTCAGTGACCACGAATCAAGGATTATAGGGGCCAGTGGAATTCGAGCTCGGCGGCAAGCGCCCGAAGGTGCACCGCGACGCGTACATCGCACCCACCGCCGTCCTCATCGGTGATGTCGAGGTCAAAGCCGGCGCGAGCGTATGGTTCGGCGCCGTGTTGCGGGGCGACGAATCGAAGATCACCGTCGGCGTGGGTGCCAACGTGCAGGACAACGTGATCATCCACTGCGCCGAAGATCTCCCGACCGTGATCGAGGAGAACGCAACGATCGGCCACTCTGCGCAGCTCGAGGGCTGCGTCGTGGAGCGCGGCGCGCTGGTGGGCATGGGCGCGACCATGCTGCAGCGCAGCCGCCTGGGCGCCGGATCGATGCTCGCCGCAGGCGCCGTGCTCCTCGAGGGCAGCGAGATCCCACCTCGGCACCTGGCCGCCGGCGTGCCGGCGAAGGTCAAGAAGCCACTGGCCGGCTCGTCCGACGGCTGGGTCGGTACGTCGGCTTTGCACTACCAACAACGCGCGCTCAGGTATCGCGCCGGCCTGAAGCCTGTTCCCGATTGATTCTCGCGCTCCCGGCGCGGGCCAAGCTGAATCTCGACCTCGAAGTCATCAGGCGACGGCCCGACGGATTTCACGACATCCGAACGACGATGCAGGCCATCGAGCTTCACGACCTGCTGCTCATCACCCGAGCGGACGAAACGACGCTCACCGTGTCCGGCATGAGCGTCAACAACAATGACAACTCGGTGCTGAAAGCCCATCAGGCGGTGGAGGGAGCGGCGAACCAAAAACTGCCCGCGTCGATCCACCTGCACAAACGAATTCCGCCGGGATCGGGGATGGGCGGCGCCAGCTCCGATGCGGCGGCAACCCTGAGAGGGATGCAGGTCATCTTCCGGCTCGACCTCGACCTCGAACGCATCGCGGAAGAGATCGGCTCAGACGTGCCCTTCTTCCTGCACGGAGGCGCAGCGCGCGTCGAGGGTCGGGGAGGACGAGTCACGCCGCTGCCGACAGAACCGAGCTGGTTTGCTATCGCGTGGCCTGAAATCGAGCTGTCGACGGGGGACGTCTACCAGGCCTGGGACCACATGCAAGGCGAAGCCCCCAACCACCTCCGGCGCGCGGCCGAGCACGTGGAACCGCGGATCAAAGATTTCGCGCAGCGTCTTGGCTCTGGGTGGCAGCTCACCGGCAGCGGATCGGCGTTTTTCCAACCGGCGATCACCGAAGAAGCCGCCAACAGGGCCATCGCCAACCTCAAGTGCTGGACCAACGTGAGCGGAGCCGTCGCGCGATGATCAGAAAAACTGCGGCGGTCTGGGCCGGCAAAGCCACCGGCACCCTCAGCCGCGTCACCAAACGCGGCGGCGGCACCACCTTGCCAGGCGACGTCGCGCGCGCGATCGACCCCAAGATCCTGACCCGCCTGACCGAAGACCTCACCGAAGGCTCGGCCGTCATCACCGGCACCAACGGCAAGACCACCACCGCGCGCCTGGTGACCTGGCTGCTCGAGGGCGTCGGCCAGCGCGTGGTCTCCAACCGCGCCGGCGCCAACCTGATCTTCGGTGTTACCGCAGCGGCGCTGAGCAAAGCCGGCGCCGACGGCCGCCTCAAGGCGGATTGGGGCGTCTTCGAGATCGACGAGGCAAGCTTGCCCAAGGCGGTCCTGGAGATCCAGCCGAAGGCCACACTGGTGCTCAACCTCTTTCGGGACCAGCTCGACCGCTACGGAGAGCTCGAGTCGATCGCCAAGAAGATCGAAAAGGCACTCAGCGGTCTGCCCGCGGCAGCGCACGTCGTCCTCAACGCCGACGACCCGCGCGTCGCCGAGATCGGGCTCAGCCTCCCCAACCCACCGCTGTGGTTTGGGCTCGACGACACGAGGGTCGCGAGCAAGGAGCTCCCGCACGCCGCCGACGCGCGCACCTGCCCGCGCTGCGGCTCAAGCCTTGTCTTCGACGCCGTGTACGTCGGCCACGACGGCGTCTACAACTGCCCCAACCACGATTTCACTAGGCCCGCACCTGACGTCACAGCAACCGACATCACGTTGAACGGATTCGAAAGTCTCGCGCTGACGATCGGCGGCACCCGAATCGAGATGCCGCTGGGCGGCCTGTACAACTGCTACAACGTGCTCGCCGCCTACGCGACCGCCTGCAGCCTCGGCCTCGATGCGGCCTACATCGCGGAGCGCCTCAGAACTTTCAAGGCTGCGTTCGGCCGCCAGGAGCGGATCGAGTTTCGCGGCCGCGAGCTCATCCTCGTGCTCAGCAAGAATCCGGCCGGCTTCAACGAGACCGTGCGCACCGCGGTCGAGCTCGCCGGAGGCACCAACTTCGTCCTCGGTCTCAACGACCGCAAGGCGGACGGCACGGACGTCTCGTGGATCTGGGACGTCGACTTCGAGCAGCTGAAGGACACGGCCAGGGTGGTCATCCCGGCCGGCAATCGTGCGCACGACCTCGCGGTCAGGCTCAAGTACGCGGTAATCGGCGCCGAGCCACCGCAGACCGAACCCGGCAAAGTGCTCGATCTGCTCGTCAAACGCACGAGCGAGGGCGACACGGTGCACGTGCTGTGCACCTACACCGCGATGCTCGACCTCCGCGCCGAGCTGGTGCGGCGCGGATGGGCGCACCCATACTGGGAAACATGAGCCAGAAATTCACGGTCGGATGGCTCTACTCGGACCTCATGAACATCTACGGTGACCGCGGCAACATCCTCACCCTGCTCAAGCGCGCGGAGTGGCACGGTCTCGAAACGAACCTGGTCGAGCTGCAGCGCGGCCCTCACCCGAAGATGGAGGAGGTGGACGTCTTTTTCTTCGGCGGCGGCCAGGACCGTGAGCAGGCGCTCATCTACGATGACCTCAAAGAGTTCAAGCACGAATCGCTGCAGAAGGCCGTGAGCAACGGCGCTCAGGTGCTGGCCGTCTGCGGCGGCTACCAGCTGCTGGGCCACTACTACCAGACGGCGGAAGGCGAGCGCTTCGACGGCATCGGCCTCATGGACGTAACCACGCAGGCGGGCCGCAAGCGCTTCATCGGCGACGTCGTCGTGCAGACGAACATCGAAGGGCTGAGGCCGAAAACCCTGGTCGGTTTCGAAAACCACAGCGGCCGCACCTTCCTCGGTCCGGACGCGAAACCTCTCGGCAAGGTCGTGATGGGGAAGGGCAACAACGGCTCGGACAAGACAGAAGGCACCGTGCAAGGCGGCATCATCGGCACCTACCTACATGGGTCGCTGCTGCCGAAGAACCCCCACCTCGCCGATTACCTGATCGCGCGGGCGCTCAGGCGACGGGAGGCCGGCGCCCTTTCGCCCCTCGACGACTCGGCGGAGCTGGCCGCGCACGACTGGATCCTGCGGCGCGCGCAACGACGGTAGTCCGCAGCCCGTTTCCGCCATTCAGCACGACCGGCCGCCGCGACACCAGGGCCTCGCGCAGGACCTGGTCGATCGATTCGAGCATCACGAACTGCATCTGCTTACGCAGGTCGGCGGGGATGTCGTCGAGGTCGGCTTCGTTGTGCGACGGCATGAGCACGCGCCGCAGCCCAGCCCGATGCGCGCCCAGCACTTTCTCCTTGATGCCGCCGATCGGCAGCACTCGCCCGCGCAGCGTGATCTCGCCGGTCATGGCCACGTCGTCGCGCACCGGGCGCCCGGTGAGGATCGAGGCCATGGCGGTCAAGACGGTCACGCCGGCCGAGGGTCCTTCCTTCGGCTGCGCTCCCGCGGGCACGTGGACGTGGATGTCGTTCTTATCGAACAGCGAGGGCTCGATGCCGATGTCGGCAGCACGTGATTTCAGATAGGAAAGCGCGGCCGCAGCGGATTCCTTCATCACCTCGCCCAGCTGCCCGGTCAGCTTCAGTTCGCCCTTGCCGGGAGTGAGCGTGGCCTCGACGAAGATGATCTCGCCGCCGGTCGGCGTCCACACCAGGCCGGTCGCGATCCCGGGCCGGTCGATTCGCTCCGCCACGTCGTCGTAGAAGCGCCGCTTGCCCAGCGCCGCGCGCACCTTCTTTGCCCCGTCCATGCGCTTCAAGCGCTTGCCCGAGGCCATGTCCGCCACGTCCCGGCGGATCAGCGACGCGATCTCTCGCTCCAGGTTGCGCACGCCCGCCTCGCGTGTGTACTCGCGGATGATCAGGCGGATCGCATCCTCTGAAATCGCGACCTCGCCCTCCCGCAATCCGTGCGCCTGGATCTGCTTGGGGATCAGGAAGCGCTCCGCGATCTGCACTTTTTCCTCCTCGGTGTAGCCGGAGAGATGCAGCACCTCCATCCGATCGCGCAGCGCGGGCGGGATGGTGTCGAGCGAGTTCGCGGTCGTGATGAACATCACCTTCGACAGGTCGAAGGGCACGTCCAGGTAGTTGTCGCGGAAGTCCTTGTTCTGCTCCGGGTCGAGGACCTCGAGCAGTGCCGACGACGGGTCGCCCCGCCAGTCGGCGCCGATCTTGTCGACCTCGTCGAGCATGAACACGGGGTCGTTCGATTCGGCGCGCCGGATCGCCTGCAGGATGCGTCCGGGCATGGCGCCGATGTACGTGCGGCGGTGGCCGCGGATCTCCGCCTCGTCATGCACGCCGCCCAGCGAGGCGCGGGCGAACTTGCGACCCATCGCGCGCGCGATGGACTGGCCGAGCGAGGTCTTGCCCACGCCGGGCGGCCCGACGAAGCAAAGGATCGGCTCGCGGCCGCGGTCGGTGGACCCCCGAACCTGCTTGAGCCGCCGCACCGCCAGGTGCTCGACGATCCGCTGCTTGACCTTGTCGAGGTCGTAGTGGTCGGCGTCGAGGATCTCCCGTGCCTTCTTGACGTCGACCTCGCCGCCGGTGGACATGTTCCAGGGTAGGGAGACGATCAGCTCGAGGTAGGTGCGGATGACCGACGACTCGGGCGAGGCTGAGGGTATGCGTTCGAGGCGCGCGATCTCGCGATCGGCCTCGCGCTTGGCCTCCGCCGGCAGCTCCGCCTTTTCGATCCGCTCGCGCAGCTCGCTCAGCTCCGCGTGCTCCGTGTCCAGCTCGCCCAGCTCGCGCTGGATCGCCTTGAGCTGCTCGCGCAGGAAGTACTCGCGCTGGGCCTTGCCCATCTGCTCCTCGGCCTGGGTCTGGATCTTGCGGCCGAGCTCCAGAACCTCGAGCTCGTGGGCCATGTGGCCGAGCAGCTTCTCGAGCTTGGCCTTCGAAGAGTCGAGCTCGAGGATCTCCTGCCTCTGCTCGGTCGTCAGCCGGATGTGGTTGGCGATGTAGTACGCGAGGTGGAGGGGGTCATCGATCGCGCCCGCGGCGCCGCCGAGCTCGGCGGGCAGGTGAGGCGCCAGCGACACGAGCTGCTGAAACGAGGCGATCGCGCGCCGCATCAGGGCCTCGCGCTCGATGGTGAGGATGTCCTCGCTGATCTCCGACAGCATCTCGACCGCGCAGGTGAGATAAGGCTCTTCCGATTCCGCCTCGGTGAGCCGGATGCGTCGCAGCCCAAGCACCGCGAGCTGCACCGTCCCGTCCGGCAGCTTGAGCAGATGCTGCACTCGCACCATCGTCCCGACGTGGTGGATGTCCCTGAAGTCGACGTCCTCCTTCGACTCGTCGAGCTGGGTCGCGACCGCGATGTGGCGCTCGACCCCGGACAGGTCGTCGAGCAGCTGGAGCGACTTCTTGCGCCCCACCGAGAGCGGGATGAAGATGCGAGGAAAGACCACCGTCGACTTCAACGGCAGCACCGGGAGATGGCTGGGCACAGCGCCCTCCAGATTCACCGCGGGCATCTCGCTCACAAGAACGTGATGCTACGCCCTGAGGTCAGGAGTTCGGCCAGAACTCGCTTTGGAACAGGCCGGTGGGAGCTTCACCTGCCCCAAAGACGACCGGCTGCTCCACGCCCGCCGAGATGTCCATCGTGAACACCCTGCCCGAAGGCGCGGTCGGGCCGGTGCAGCTCGTGCACGGCTTCTCTTCCAGATACCACACCTACGTGCGGCTGGCATAATCGAGCTGAACTGAGCCAGCCCCTCATCGCCGTCATCCTCGCCGCCGGCCACGGCACCCGAATGCGCTCACGGACCCCCAAAGTCCTCCATCCCCTCTGCGGCCGCCCGATGGTCGACTGGGTCCTCGAGACGGTCAAGGAAGCAGGCGTCAAGGACGTGAAGGTGATCGCGAACCCTCACCATGCGGACGTAGCCGCGCATCTGGACGCACGTGTCGAGCTCATCTATCAACGCGAGCCGAAGGGTACCGCCCACGCACTGCGTCAGATCCCGGAGGGCGAGCTTCGTGGCCGCCAGGTGCTCGTCGTCAACGGCGATTCGCCGCTGCTGACGGCCGCCAGCGTGCTCAAGGTGATCCACGCCCATCAAGAGCAGGCCAAGCCGGCGACGATCGCCAGCGTCGAGGATCCGACCCGCGACGACGGGCGCATCATCCGCGCCGCAGACGGTTCGCTGGAGAAGATCGTCGAGCGCAAGGACGCGACGTCCGCTATGCGCCGTCAGGTCCACGAGTTCAACGTCGGTCTCTACTGCTTCGACGGCAGCCGGCTGGCCGGTGAGCTGGAGAAGGTCGGCGACGACAACAAAGCCCGCGAGTTTTACCTGACCGAAATCTTTTTGCACCTGAGGCCGGTGACGGTGGTCAAGCTCGACGATCCCGACGAGGCGATGGGCGTCAAAGACCGCGTCCGGCTCGCCAAGGCCACCGACATTCTCCGGCGCCGGCTCCTGGAGCAGCACATGCTGAGCGGCGTCACCATCGTCGACCCGGACAACACCTTCATCGACGCCGCCGTCTCGATCGGCCAGGACACGGTGATCGAGCCGTTCACCATCATCAAGGGAGACACCCAGATCGGCTCCGAGTGCCGCATCGGTCCGCACGTCTATATAGAGGACGCGAGGATCGGAGACCGCTCGGACTGCGGACCGTTCGCCAAGCTGCGCCCGGGCACCGAGCTGGCCGAAGACGTGCACATCGGCAGCTTCGCCGAGCTCGTGCGGACCAAAGTCGGGCGCGGAAGCAGGGTGCCGCACGTCTCGTACCTGGGCGACACCGACCTGGGCGTGGACGCAAACATCGGCGCGGGTACGATTACGGCCAATTTCGACGGCAAGAACAAGAACCGGACTGAGATCGGTGATGGCGCATTCGTGGGCGTGGACACGATGCTGGTCGCGCCCGTCAAACTTGGCAAGGAATCGCGCACGGGGGCCGGCTCGGTCGTCACCAAGGACGTCCCGGACGGCGCGACAGCCGTCGGTGTTCCCGCTAGGGTGGTACGGAGAAAGCCAGTGAAATCGCCCGATTCGGATTCGGAACCCAGTTGATAGGGAGGCTTCAGACCGCGGTCGAGTTCACCGGGACGGAGACCTCGCCCTGGGGCGAGCTCAAGCTCATCTCCGGCGGCGCCAACCCGAAGCTGGCCGCCCGGATCGCCGAGATCCTCGACGTTCAGCTGACCGATCCGCGCCTGCGCCATTTCCCCGACGGCGAGATCAACGTCAAGATCGAGGACTCGATGCGCGGACACGACGTGTTCGTGATCCAGCCGACGAGCCCGCCGGTGAACGAGCACCTGATGGAGCTGTTCATCATCCTCGACGCGCTACGCCGGGCCTCAGCGGGACGCGTCACGGCCGTGATCCCCTATTACGGCTACGCCCGCAAGGAGCGCAAGACGCAGCCGCGGGAGCCGATCTCGGCCAAGCTGGTGGCGAACTTCATTACCCTGGCCGGGGCCGACCGGCTGCTGCTGTTCGACCTGCACGCCGAAGCCATCGAGGGCTTCTTCGACGTGCCCACCGACCACCTGTCGCCACACCGCATCTTCGCCGAGCACCTGAAGCAGATGAACCTGAAGCACATCACCATCGTGGCCCCCGACGCGGGCGGCGGCCGGCGTGCAGAGGCCGTGGCCAACGACCTCGGGGCGCCGATCGCGTTCGGCTACAAGCGCCGGCCGGACGAGCAGTCGGTCGAGGTGATCGCGATCTCAGGCGATGTGAAGGGACGCGACTGCGTGGTGATCGAAGACATCATCACCACCGGCGGTACCGTGTCGAAGCTGGCGGTGGCGCTCCGGCAGCAGGGCGCCAACAGAGTGCTCATCGTGGCCACCCATCCCGTGCTGAGTGGAGATGCGATGGCCCGGCTCAAGGACGCTGACGTGGAAGAGGTGGTCGTGACCGACACGGTGCCCATCCCCCCCGAGAAGATGGACGGGCGCCTGAAGGTGCTGTCGGTGGCGCCTCTGCTCGCTGAAGCGATCATCCGGGTACACGAGAACCGGAGCGTCAGCGAGCTCTTTCGGTAGTCCGCTCCGATGACAGGGCAGGAGTGGATGGAGGTCATCGTCATGGCTCTGTGCTTCGTCCTGGCCGCGCTGGCCAGCGGGACGGAGACAGCGCTGACCTCGGTCGGAAGGTTGCGTGTGCGCTACCTGGCGGAGCAGGGGAGCAAGGCGGCGGCGACGCTGCAACGTCTGCGGGCTGACCCGAACCGATTTCTTTCCACCGTCCTGTTCACGAACACCCTGGCCCTGATCGTCGCCTCGACCGCGTCCGCTTTGCTCAGCGACTCCCTGTTCACGCGCTGGGGCGTACCGCCGGAGTGGCGCTTGTGGTTGACGCTGCTGGATTCGGTGGCGCTCTCGGTCGTGCTTTTGATCCTGGCCGAGGTGACGCCGAAGACGCTGGCGCTGGCCAACGCCGAGCGTGTGGCCCTCGCCGCGGCGGTCCCGGTCGACAGGTTGGCCACGTTTCTCAGTCCGGTGCTGTGGGCTGTGACGCTGATCTCGCGCGCGTTGACCGGCGGGCGGGCGGCACGCGCCCCGTACCTAACTGAAGAGGAGCTGATCACCGCCCTGCACGTCTCGGAAGAGGCGGGGGTCATCGAAGAGCAAGAGCACCAGATGATCCACGGCATCATCGAGATCGGTGACAAGACGGTGCGCGAGATCATGATCCCGCGCACGGACATCATTTCGGTCGACAAAGAGGCGGGGCTGCGCGACATCGTCAAGCTCTTCAAACAGTTCCGCCACACGCGGATGCCTGTTTACGACCACGACATCGACCATGTGATAGGCCTGATCCACACCAAGGACCTGCTCCTCTTCTACACGCTGTCGAGCTCGCAGAAGTTCGACATGGACAAGGTGCTGCGACCCATCCTGTTCACGCCTGAGCAAAAGAAGGTCGACGAGCTGCTGAACGAGATGCGGACCAAGAAGCAGCACATGGTGATCGTGGTCGACGAGTACGGGGGCACCGCGGGCATGGTGACGCTGGAGGACTTGCTCGAGGAGATCGTGGGTGAGATCCGCGACGAGTACGACACCGGGGAGCAGGACCTGCTGCAGATCATCAACGACCACGAGGTCCGGGTCGACGCCGGCTTCCCGCTCGAGGAGCTGAACGAGCGATTGCGCCTCGGCATCGAAGAGTCGGGTGACTACGACTCGGTCGGAGGCTACGTGCACGCGATGCTGGGCAAGATCGCCGAAGAGGGCGACTCGTTTCAGACCGGGCGCGCGCGCTGGACGGTGGAGAAGGTCAAGGGACGGCGCATCGAGACCGTTCGCGTCGTCTCCGAAGAGCCGTTCCCGGACGATTCGATGGACAGCGGCGGCACACCTCACGAAACAGTGGAGGAAGGAACTGGCCACCTATCGTGACCGCGCCGTCGTGCTGCGCAAGCTCGACTACGGCGAGGCCGACCGGATCTTCACCTTTCTGACGCGCACGCACGGCAAGGTGGGCGCGATCGCCAAGGGAGTCCGCCGGCCGGAGTCGAAGCTGGGTCCATCGCTGGAGCTGTACGGGCACGTGGACGTTCTGCTGGCCAAGGGCCGGGGCGAGCTGGACGTGGTGGCGCAGGTGCAGCGGGTACCCGGATACCGGATCGAGGGCGACGTCGAGCGGATGGCGCACGCGGCTCTGATCGCGGAGTTGGCGGAGCGGGTGTGCGAGGACCGGCACCCGGTGGACGGGGTGTACGAGCTTACGGTGACGGCCCTTGACGAGCTGGCTCGCGAAACCGATCCCCGCCGAGCTTCGGCGTGGTTCTTGATGACGGCCCTGGATCTGCTCGGCTACGCGCCCCAGCTGATGGCGTGCGTGTCGTGTGAGCGGCCGCTGGCGCCGAAGCCGGCGGCGTTCAGCGCCCCGGCGGGCGGATTTCTCTGCGACAGCTGCGCGCTGCCCGCGATGGAGCTGGTGCCTCTGCCCACGATCAAGGTGCTGCGGCTGATCGCATCGGGGGACATCGAAACGTACCGGCGCCTGAAGCTGGACTCGGCGTTGATGAACTCGATCGAAGGCGTGCTGCAGTCGCAGCTCGAACATCACCTTGACCGGCGCCTGAAATCACTCGCGTTTATTAACTCAATGTCTTCCCTATCTATGGGGAAGTACCCGCCGAAGGCGGGGGATGGGGCCGAGTAGTCCACTCATAAAGGTCGCGTAGACAGCCGATCATCCCGGCGTGCAGAGCGTCGTGGTCGGTCATCGCG
>Ga0209056_10002694_pt1 | contig 18998 bp, 16 predicted proteins | sample GraSoiAngelo_114_FD_185876 | JGI IMG/M metagenome (GOLD analysis project Ga0209056, IMG submission 185876) | Grasslands soil microbial communities from the Angelo Coastal Reserve, California, USA - 14_0903_13_40cm (SPAdes) (version 2) | ecosystem: Environmental > Terrestrial > Soil > Grasslands...
GCTATTCGTGTGCGAACCGGATTTGAACGCGTTACCACGGGAAGGATGGCCGACTGGGATGCCGACGATCTGCCAGCGGCGGTGGAGATAATTTTGGGGACGAAGGCATGATATTACCGTCATTCCGAGCGAACCCGAGGCTGCACCGCAGCCGCCGCAGGCGGCGAGCCCAACCTTTCAATCCTGTGGCAAACTCAAAAGCAAATGCCATGGGATCCTATGACTTCGTTGCGCTCCGCTCGGGATGACGCTCGTGAACAGGGCCGTGGGCATTATTCCGGCGCGCTGGAGTTCTACACGTTTTCCGGGAAAACCGCTGTATATGATTGCTGGAAAGCCTCTTCTGCGGCGCGTCTGGGAGCGATCAAGCAAAGCCAAAAATCTGGAGTCAGTGATCATCGCGACCGACGACATGCGCATCGCCGAAGCTGCTTTTGATTGGGGCGCAGAAATTGCGCTAACTTCGCCCAAACACCGCAGCGGAACGGATCGCATAGCAGAAGTCGCACGCCATGCGAAACAGTTCGCGTTTGTCGTTAACATTCAAGGCGACGAACCGTTGATCGATCCGCGCTTGGTCGACGAGCTTGTTCGAAAACTGCGCTCGGATCGCAGCATCGACATAGTCACTGCTGCGCATCCGTTTGAAAATCCCGGCGAAGCGTTCTCGCCCCACCAAGTGAAAGTCGTTGTGGACGAAAGCGGGCGCGCCCTCTATTTTTCCCGCGCTGCAATCCCCTTTCCCCGCAATCCTTCGGGCATAAAGTATTTTCGTCATCAGGGCATCTACGGTTTTCGCCGCGGCGCGCTCCTGCAATTTGTGCAATGGAAACCCGCTCCGCTGGAACGCGCTGAGTCGCTCGAGCAATTGCGCGCATTAGAAAATGGTGTAAAGGTTCATGTGCTCATCACCGCCAAGGGATCTCCGGGGATAGATACACTTGCCGACGCAGAAGCGTTGGAGCAAAAGCTTGCTCGGGCGAAACGGAGGATCTCGCGATGAAATACATTTTTGTCACCGGTGGCGTGGTTAGCTCGTTAGGCAAAGGGCTGACTGCTGCTTCATTGGGAACATTACTCGAAGCGCGCCAGTTGCGCGTTGTACTCCAGAAGTTTGATCCGTATCTCAACGTCGATCCCGGAACGATGAATCCGTTCCAGCACGGCGAAGTCTATGTGCTCAATGATGGCGCGGAGACTGATCTCGATCTTGGCCACTACGAGCGATTCACTAATTGTGTGCTCACGCGGCACAACAATCTCACCAGCGGCCAGGTTTACGAGACAGTCATTTTAAAAGAACGCCGCGGCGATTATCTGGGCAAGACGGTGCAGGTGATTCCGCACGTCACCGACGTGATTAAGGATCGCATCCGCAAACTTTCAGACGAGACCAAATACGACGTGGTAATTACGGAAATTGGAGGCACGACTGGGGACATCGAAGGTCTTCCGTTTCTCGAAGCCATTCGCCAATTCATTCTTGAAGTCGGGCCCGAAAATGTCGTGAACATGCATGTCACGCTTGTTCCCTACATCAAGGCCGCGCACGAGCTAAAGACAAAGCCGACGCAACAAAGTGTGGCGAAGCTGCGTGAGATCGGATTGCAGCCGCAGGTGCTGATTTGTCGCTCGGAAAAACCGCTCGACCGCGATGTGCGTCGTAAGTTGTCAATGTTCTGCAGCGTTGCGGAAAAGGCGGTGATCGAGGAACGCGACGTCGAGCACACCATTTACGAGGTGCCTTTGACCCTGCACGCGGAGGGACTCGACCAGCTCGTATGCGATCTTCTGCGCCTCGAAACGCCTGAACCCGACCTTAAAGACTGGAGAAATTTCGTCGAACGTGTCGTCAGTCCAAGTAAACGCGTGAAAATCGCGGTGGTCGGCAAATACATGGACGTGCGCGACGCCTACAAGAGCATTTACGAGTCACTGACCCATGCCGCCGCAAGCGAAGACTGCGGAATTGATCTCAAACTTATCGATGCTGAATCCCTACCGGATGGCATCGATGACCAACTGGAAGATGTAGCCGGCGTTCTCGTTCCCGGTGGATTTGGCGTCCGCGGAGCGGAAGGAAAAATCAACGCTGCGCGTTACGCTCGCGAGCACCGAATCCCTTTTCTCGGTCTGTGCCTGGGCATGCAGGTGGCCACGATTGAATTCGCCAGAAACGTATGTGGAATCAAAAACGCCAACAGCACCGAGTTCGACAAGGACAATCCGGACCCGGTCATCTCGCTGCTGGAAGAGCAGCGCGGCGTACGTAACAAAGGCGCAAGTATGCGGCTGGGAACCTGGCCGACAAAGATTGTTCCGGGCACACTCGCGGCAAAAATCTACGGCAACACGAAGGTAACAGAGCGGCACCGACACCGTTACGAGTTCAACATGAAATATCGTGATCGGATGAATGCAAAAGGTTTCGTTATTTCAGGAACATCGTCGGACGGGACACTCGCCGAATTGATCGAGCTGCGCGATCACCCCTACTTTGTCGGTTGCCAGTATCATCCCGAATTTCAAAGCAAACCAAACAAGCCGCATCCTCTCTTCAAGGGATTCATTGCGGTTGCTCTTGCGTACCAGGCGGCCGGCGAGAAGCCAAGCACTACCATTGAGCAAGCGCCGATCAGCGTGTCAGACGAGGAGCTCGTTCTGCAACGCTGAATTTTTTTTTGCGGTGACGTTTTGAAGTGCGGCGCTGATGTGCTTATTTCAGTTGCATTGCGCATCCCTATCGGTGCGACGCTCGTTCAAGTCGATCCATTATCGCCGCGCCGAGTCCCCGAGAGGGAACTCGTTCCGCAAGTATGAGGTCCAGGCCGAGTGCATCGAGCTCGCGCAGGTAACGGAATAAATTAGCGGCCGCCTCGCGCAGGTCTCTGAGGTGACTTAGATTTCGAACGGCGGCGAACTTCAAGGAGCAGCGGTCTCCAGTCCGCCGGGGCTTCCACGCGAGCAATCCAACTCGCTGATTTTTCTGCGGCGAGAACGATTCAGCATCGTCAACCAAATGCAATGGCGTCGTAGGCGTATAATGCGACGGCAATTGGCCGGGAGCCGAAATTCTTTCTGTCAGGGCAATGCTGACGATGTCTGCAAACTCGGAAAGCTGTTCGTGTGTAATCGGACCGCGTCGCAAGACCTCGATTCTGCCGTCCCGAACAGCGACGATTGTCGACTCAATGCCGTGCTCTGTCGGTCCGGCATCGATGACGAGCGGGATGCGTCCGTATAGTTCCTCCAACACGTGCTGCGCCGTTGTCGGACTGACGCGTCCGAAGCGGTTTGCGCTCGGGGCGGCGATCGGCTCACCCAATTCACCCACGATTTCAGCGAACACGAGATGCGCACTGATTCGCACCGCCACCGTATCCAAGCCCGCCGTAACAATGTCAGGAACGATCTCGCGCTTAGGCAAAACTATCGTTAGCGGGCCGGGCCAAAATTTGTCGGCCAACTTGCCGATCAGTTGTCGATCGCCGGCTGGCACATCCACAATTTTCTCGAGCCACTCGTGATTCGGCATATGAACAATAAGCGGATCGAAGCGCGGCCGTTCTTTTGCTTCAAAGATTTTCGCGACCGCACTGGAGTTCAGCGCGTCCGCAGCGAGTCCGTAAACGGTTTCGGTAGGCAGCGCGACAAGCTCGCCTTTCCGCAGCAGTTCAACCGCCGCATCGCGGTCGGTTGAAATCACCGTTTTCACGTTGGCAATCTTGCGGCCAAGACAGCTTCAGACTGTTTTCGGCGAAATGCTTCTAGCTTTTGACGAACCGTGTCATCGGACGTTGCGAGGATCGCAGCCGCCAGAAGTGCGGCATTTTTGGCGCCTGCCTCTCCTATGGCCAGCGTTCCGACGGGAATCCCGCCCGGCATTTGCGCCGTGGATAAAAGCGAGTCGAGTCCCTGGAGTTTCGATTGAATTGGCACACCGAGAACCGGCAACCACGTGTGCGCCGCAATGACTCCAGCCAAATGTGCCGCACCGCCTGCGCCAGCGATGATCACTCGCAGCCCGCGATCCGCTGCGCCTCGCGCGAACTCTGCCGTAGCATCGGGCGTCCGATGAGCGGACAACACGCGCGCTTCGTTCGGCACGCCGAGTTCATTCAGTGTTTCCACAGCATTCCGCATCGTGTCCCAGTCCGATTTGCTTCCCATGATGAGTGCGACCAAAGGCTTCGATTCAGGCATAGGCAAATTGTAGGGATTTTCCGTGAAAGGCCAACTCGCGAGGCAGGTTTCATTAACAGCGCGCTTCAGCGCGGTGACCGATGTACCGTGCATCGAAACACTGCACCTGGCCTCAGCCAGATGTTAATGAGATAGTGGAATGTGAAGCAAGTCCACCGATCGATCGTTCTCATCGGCATGATGGGCGCTGGTAAATCGTCCGTTGGACGGTGCCTGCATCGCCGAACGGCTTGGGCTTTGCTTGATACCGATGAGGTTGTTGCCTCGAAGTTCGGAATATCGATTCCCGAAATTTTTGCCGAACACGGTGAAAAGAAATTCCGCCAAGCGGAAACAGAAGCACTGCGGAGCCTGCCAGCAACAGAACAGACGGTCATCGTTACGGGCGGCGGGATTGTGTTGCGCGAAGAGAACATTGAGATTCTAAAGCGATTGGGTGCAATCGTGTGGCTCGATGGCGACGAGGAAACGCTTTTTGCGAGGGCCTCCCGGAAACAGAATAGACCGTTGCTGCAAACGAAAAACGTGAGAAAGGCTTTCTCGCGAATCTTTGATGCCCGCAGGGCTCTTTACGCAAACATCGCAGATATCCGGGTCGATACCTCGGTACTTACGGATGAAGAAGTGGCCGTGGCGATCCTGGCGAAACGTAGGAGAGTGAATTCTAAGCCGGAACCGACGATCCCGGCTAAAGCGTCATGATGCGGATTTCGGCAACCGAACTGAAGGCGCGACTTGTCTCCTTTGCGAGAGAGATCGGATTTGATTCGTGTCGCGTAGCCACCTGTAAGGCGCCTGCGCACGCAAATGACTTTCGTGAATGGCTGCGCGACGGCGCGCACGGCGAAATGAATTACATGCAATACGGCGAGGAAAAACGTTGCGATCCGCAAAACGTTTTGCCGGGCGCGCGATCGATCGTTGTTTTGGCGTTGAATTATTTTCAGGAGAAGACGCCCCACAGGGACGTGGCTACAGGAAGAATTGCCCGGTACGCATGGGGCGATGATTACCATGACGTAATTAAGACAAAGCTGGACAGGATCGATGAGTTTCTTTACAGCTTTGGTGGACAGCAGAAATGTTATGTCGACACGGGGCCGGTGCTGGAAAGGGATCATGCCGCACAGGCTGGCATTGGCTGGCACGGCAAAAGCACCATGCTTATTGATGAGCGGCTCGGGACTTGGTTTTTTCTCGCGGAAATTTTGACCACGCTTGAATTGCCGCCGGATGGGCCCGTCCCGGATCGTTGCGGAACGTGCGACCGTTGCATCACAGCCTGTCCAACAGGCGCGATCACCGCCGCGCATCGGTTGGACGCGCGTCGGTGCATTTCTTACCTGACAATCGAACTGAAAACCGCCATCCCTGTTGAGCTTCGTCCACTCTTAGGCGATCGGATCTTTGGCTGCGATGATTGTCTGGACGCCTGTCCTTGGAACCGGTTTGCTCAGGAGTCTCGGGAAATCGCGTTCAGCGCGCGCCGATCAACGAGTGGCATGCCGCTGCGGGAATATCTGGACCTAACCGACGCGGAGTTCCGAGCGCTTTTCAGTAAGTCGCCGATTAAGCGAATAAAGCGTCGCGGGTTTCTGCGCAATGTGTGTGTCGCGCTCGGCAATGTGGGCGATCCATCCGATCTTCCGGCGCTCGAACGCGCAGCAGCCGACCCCGAGCCGTTGATTGCAGAGCACGCTGCATGGGCAATTCAACAGATACGCGATCGGCAAAAGCAGGTGCGGCCGCAAATTGTTTGAATCCAAACCGCCGCAGACTGCATCCCACTAATTGACGGCCATGAACGTACGGGATTGGCGAAAGTCTAAAGTGAGATAATTTCACCCCGATAAGCGAGCCTCCCATGCATCAAGCGTTGACCGCTCCGCCACTTGCCCGTGATGCCGCGAAGAAGCGCCGGCAGCGTCGCAGGCGCAAGATTCTTTTTGGCTCCGCGGGCGCAGTCTTGCTCCTGATAATTGCGCTAATCATCGCCGGCAAGCGCGAGAAGCCAATCCCTGTCACAACGGAAAAAGCGGTGCGCCGGACAATTTTGCAGACCGTTTCCGCGACAGGCAAGATACAGCCCGAAACCGAAGTGAAAATTTCGCCGGAAGTTGCCGGGGAAATTATCGAGCTGCCCGTTGAGGATGGGATGCAGGTGAAGCGAGGCGACCTGCTTGTGAAGATTAAACCTGATTCCTACAAGGCATTGCTCGAACAACAGGAAGCAGCGATCAGCGCCGCGAAAGCGACAAACCTTCAGCAAAAAGCGACGATGCTTAAGACCGAGCACGACTTGGGGCGATCAAAGGACTTGTTCGAGAAAAAGCTGATTTCAGAGCAGGAATATAACGCCGCGGAAGCAGCCTACGACGTAGCTAAAAATACTTACGAGAGTTCACTGCACGAAATCGAACGTGCACAGGCCAGCTCAAGCCAGGCGCGCGATCAGCTTTCAAAAACGACGATTTACTCGCCGATGGACGGAACAGTTACGATTCTAAACAGCAAGCTCGGCGAACGACTTGTCGCCACGAATCAATTTGCCGGAACCGAAGTGATGCGAGTGGCTGATCTCAGCCACATGCAAGCGGTCGTGGACGTGAACGAGAATGATGTCGTAAACGTGAAACTTGGCGATAAAGCAAGCATCAAAATCGACGCGTACCGTGACCGCAAATTCAAAGGTGTCGTTCAGCAAATCGCGAACACCGGAAAAACGACCGGGGCCGGTACGCAGGAAGAAGTCACAAATTTCGAGGTAAAAATTCGCATCGATGACCAAGATATGGCGTTGCGCCCGGGACTAAGTTGCACCGCGGATGTCGAGACGAACATGGTTAAGGATGCAGTCGCGGTGCCGATGCAAAGCGTGACGATTCGCACCGGTGACAGCAACCTCAGCCCGGAGGAAATCGAAAAACAAAAGCAAAAGGTCGCCGCGCGCGACAAGGACGATAACAAGGCGGAGCTCAGCAATGACCGTCTCGAGAAACAGGCCCAGAAAGAAGAACGCGAAAAGCTGGCCAAGGTTGTCTTCCTCAAGAACGCCAACAAAGCCCACATGGTGAAGGTGACCACTGGGATTGCCGACGATTCCTACGTGGAAATCAAAAGCGGCATCAAACCTGGTGAGGAAGTCATCTCAGGCAGCTACAGCGCAATCAGCCGGAAATTAAAAGAAGGCGCGAAGGTCGCGTACGACAAGGAAGCGACGAAGTGACGAGTGACACTCGATCATCGGACCCGATAATCATCGACATCGAGAACATCACGAAAGACTACGTGATGGGCGAAGAAATTGTTCACGCGCTGCGCGGCGTGTCGTTGCAAATTCGCAGCAATGAGTACCTCGCGATCATGGGGCCCAGTGGCAGTGGCAAATCGACGCTTATGAACATGCTCGGCTGCCTCGATACGCCGAGTTCCGGGCGCTATGAATTCAATGGACGCGACGTTTCCAGCATGACGGACGATGAGCTCGCGTGCATTCGCAATCGCGAGATCGGTTTTGTTTTTCAAACGTTCAATCTTCTTCCCCGCGCTGACAGCTTGCGGAATGTGGAGCTGCCTCTCGTTTACGCCGGAATAGATGCCGAAACACGCCGTGAACGAGCCGCGCATGTGTTGCGCGACGTAGGGCTCGGTGATCGTTTGCACCATAAGCCTAACGAGCTTTCCGGCGGTCAACGCCAGCGCGTCGCGATCGCGCGGGCTTTAGTAAACGATCCATCCATCATCCTGGCGGACGAACCGACCGGCAATCTCGATTCGAAAACCGGCGATGAAATCATGACGCTTTTCGAAAATCTGTATCAACGCGGACACACAATTATTCTCGTTACGCACGAAGCCGATATTGCCAATCATGCTTGCGCGATGGGCTGATCGAAAGCGACGACGGCCGGTTCGGTGGCATCGAGAACTTGCCGGTGGAAGATCCTTTGCCGGCTGATGCTGCGGTTTACTAATGAAACGCTTTCTGTACGAGCTGAGCGAGAGTTGGAAAATCGCCGTGGCACAGATGCGTTCCAACAAAACGCGTTCAACTCTCACCGCGCTCGGCGTTATCATCGGGATTGTCGCCGTGACGCTCATGGGCACCGCGATCGCCGGAATCCAGGTTGGATTTGACAAAAGCATGGCCATTTTCGGCGACGATGTGCTCTACATCTCGCAATGGCCGTGGAAGCCAGTGGATGATTGGTGGAATTACCGCGACCGCAAAAAGATCAAGACCGAATACGCCGAGCCGATCAACCGCATCATCGCTGCAACACCCAATTCGAATCTCGTGATCGCGGTTCCCACTTCGAGTCTGCTGCGCAGCGTGAAATACCAACAAAGCGAAGTCAGCAACGTTCTGATTAGGGGGACTGTCTCGGATTACCTCATCACTTCAACTTTCGACTTTAAGGAGGGCCGATTTTTCAACGATGTCGAATCCCGAAGCGGCGCAAATGTGTGCGTGATCGGCTACGATGTGGCAGACGCGCTTTTTCCTTCCGAAAGTCCGATCGAGAAATCGGTGCTAATAAATGGGCAACCTTTCAGAATAGTCGGGGTCATCTCACGCCAAGGCACATTCTTGGGATTGTTCAGTCTGGATTCGATTGTCGTGATGCCGTTGCCAGCGTTTCAAAAATACTTCAGCGCTAAAAGCGATTCCGACATTCTGGTAAAAGTGAAGGACAAAACGAAGCTTGCCGAAGCGAGAGACGAGCTGACCGGAGTCATGCGGCGTGTCCGCGGATTGCCGCCGGAGAAAAAGGACGACTTCAGCATCAACGAACAACAAGCGCTGAAAAGCACGTTGGATCCAATCAAGAATTCCATCGCCATCGCAGGGCTTTTTGTTACTGGTCTTTCGCTCTTTGTCGGCGCAATCGGGATAATGAATATCACGTTTGTGAGCGTGAAAGAACGCACGCGCGAAATCGGAACGCGCAAAGCCCTGGGCGCGCGGAGACGCACAATCCTCCTTCAATTCCTGATCGAATCCACTTCGCTGTGTCTGCTCGGGGGATTTATAGGACTAGCGTTTGCGTACGTGATGTGCACCGGAATCGGTAAGGCCTTCCCCTCTTTTCCGATCCGTTTTTCCCTCAGCCTAGTGATCGTGAGTATGGCCGTCTCAATTCTCACCGGTTTGTTCTCGGGTTTTGCCCCAGCGTGGAGTGCATCCCGTCTCGATCCGGTCGCAGCACTGAGATATGAGTGATTCATCAAGTGTATCATTAACACCGGCCTTTCAGACCGGTGCGGTTGGCGGCGAAAGATACAAGCCGTTTCAACGGCTTCTCGCTACTCCTGCGCTGATATTCAGAGTCGAGCCTGCAAGTGAGCCGTTAAAACGGCTGCGACGGAAGTCGATGCAATTCCACCGGTCTGAAGGCCGGTGTTAATGAGATGCTCTTTAGTGAAATAATTAAGATGGCGCTGGCGTCTCTGGGCGCGAATAAGCTGCGCGCTGCGCTGACGATGGTCGGCATTACGATCGGCGTTTTCTCGGTAATCTCGGTAATGACCGCCATCGGGGCGCTGCAGTCCTCCATTGAAAGCGGGATTAGTTTTCTCGGTTCGAACATTTTCCAGTTCGCCAAGTATCCGGCGAACGTGAACGTCGGCGGCGAGATCAAGAAAAAATATCAGAACCGCCGCAACATCACCTATCGCCAGGCGCTGCATTACGCGAAGTTGATGGAAGGCAACGCACGCGAAATCTGTCTCAAAAGTTTCGGGTACGAAGTGAAGGGCCAGGCGGTTTACAATGGCGTGAAGACCACGCCGAGTCTTCTCATCGTTGGCACAAACCGGAGTTTTCTCACCGCAAATGCTTACACCCTGGGTTACGGCCGGAACTTGAACGGCGAAGACGTCGAACTTTCACGCAGGGTCATTGTCGTCGGCAAAATGATCGAGAAACGATTGTTCCCGCACGAAACGCCCATCGGCAAAGTGGTGAGAGTCAGCGGCCACACGTACGCCATCGTTGGTGTGCTCGCGGAGAAAGGAACCTCCTTTGGCCAGAGCCAGGATGACCTTTGTATCATGCCAATCACGCGATTCTTCGAGGACTACGGTGAAGCAAAACGCACAGTGAACATCGCCACGCAAGCGTCCTCTACCGAGACTTACAATCAAACGTTGGACAAGGGCATAAGTGCCATGCGCATCGCGCGTGGACTGCCCGCCGACCAGGAAAACGATTTCGAGATTTATTCGAACGACTCACTGAAAAGTGCGTTCACCTCGGTCGCGGGCATCGTGCGAATCGGTGCGTTCGTCGTCAGCTTTATCGCGCTGCTGGCCGCCGGGATCGGTATCATGAACATCATGTTGGTGAGCGTTACCGAACGGACGAAGGAAATCGGTGTGCGGAAATCGATCGGCGCACGCAGTCGCGACGTTCTGCGTCAATTCCTGACGGAAGCGGTTTTTATCTCCGAGGCCGGCGGAATTCTCGGGATCGTGCTAGGCATCATCGCTGGCGACTTGCTCGCTGTTTGGCTGAAGGTCAACATCATTTTCCCATACGGCTGGGCGATCGCCGGTCTTGTTGTCTGCTCAGCCATCGGCATAGGCTTCGGCCTCTATCCCGCCTATCGAGCTGCCAACCTCGACCCCATCGACGCGTTGCGATACGAATGAGGCGCTCTTGCTTAAACAGTCGCCTAACAAGACATCGGTGTAATCGGGCAACGGATTTGACTACACCGATTTGGATAGATTCGCGCCTTGGTTAAAAAGACCCGGCGTTTCAAATTCGATGAAGTGAGGCAAAGATTCCGCCTCACTCCCACTGAGAGACGAGTAGCGCTGTTCATAATCGCGGCGTTCGTGCTCGGCTTGGTTACGAAATGTTACCGGGAGGCGCATTCGCAAATCCCAAAATCGATCCGGAAAACGGATTCCGCCGGCAGCGATTCCTCCCTCCACCTTCGAGTTTAGTTAGGCCGCGCAGTTGCATCACTCTGCATGCGCGATTGCGTAGCGCTCGGCAACGTCGCGCAGGATCTCATAGCGGTTCAGCTCGCAGACAACACTCAGTTCCGAGGATGCGGCAACGTGCGTCAGAGCGAGCGGAAAGCCGATCTTCTCCAGCATGCGGTTTGCCATCGGGTTGTCGGCCTTAGGCTCGCAGATGATGCGCTTCAGATTGAATCGTTCGTAGAAATCGAGCGCCGACAAGCAAAAGAGGCACGGGCCGTAGCCCTTACCCCGCAGATTGGCGAGCCAGATGTGCAGATGTATGCTGCCGAACTCGCCAGACACGATGTCCTTGAGCGAAGAATGTCCGATCGCTTTGCCGTCGACGCACCATGCAAGTACGAAGCTACGAAGCCGATCGAGCGGAGTAGCGATCATCGCCTCCAAATCGGAACGCAGCCGGGTGGCCGACGGCACTCGATCGATTGCAAGGCCCATGCGCTCGGCGTCGACTTTGGAAGGTCGCGTAAAGTAAGCGATGTAACCATCCAGATCTTCCCTGGCGAGCGGGCGAACAGTCAGTCGCGCAATCTGGCTATGCTTGATCATGACGTACTTTATGACAGACGAACGCGAAAATCCGCAGAAAAGCTTAACTTGTCAGATTCAGCACGTACCAAAAGCACGAGCAGAAGTAACGAGGCGGAAACTGAATTCGCGCACATCCTGTTTGCGAAAGGGATTGTTCCCACAGATCATTCCGGAGTGACCGATCACATTGAGGCGTTCACGAGGCAGATTTGTGAAGTCATTGTAGGCAAGAACCAGGCGGTCAAGCTCTCTGTCGCCTGCTTGCTCGCGCGCGGCCATCTTTTGATCGAAGATATTCCTGGCGTCGGCAAAACGACGCTGTCCCAGACGCTGGCGCGCTCGCTGGCGCTCGCATTCCAGCGGATTCAATTTACGAGTGATCTGTTGCCGGCTGATATTCTCGGCAATTCCATTTTCGATCGCACCGAACAGCGTTTCGTTTTTCATCGCGGCCCGCTATTTTCGCAGGTAGTACTGATCGACGAAGTCAATCGCGCGACAGCAAAGACGCAAAGCGCGTTGCTTGAAGCAATGGAAGAACACCGCATCTCCGTCGATGGCATGACCTATAATTTGCCCGAACCGTTTTTTGTGGTCGCGACACAGAATCCACAACATGCAGTCGGGACCTTTCCGTTGCCGGAATCGCAGCTTGACCGTTTTCTCATGCGGATCGAGCTGGGCGTACCGGATCGCACCAGCGAGCGCGCAATGCTGCTGGGAATGGATCGCCGGGAAATGCTCAAGGAGTTAAAGCCGGTGATGAGTCCGCGAACATTGATCGAGATTCAACATAACGTGCGAAAGGTCTACGCCTCACCGGCGTTACTCGATTATCTGCAGGACTTGCTGGATGCGTCTCGACAACGCCACAGCACAGGGCTATCCCCGCGAGCAGGGCTCGCATTGCTCCACGCGTCGCAGGCTTGGGCGCTGATGCACGGACGTGAGATGCTCCTTCCCGAAGACATCCAGGCCGTGGGAGTGGCAGTCATGGCACATCGCCTCGGACATGACCTCGAACAGTCCGGGCAAAGCGGACGGACACTCGCTGATAATCTGCTTCACAGCGTGCCGGTCCCGTGAAAGCAGGAAAATTTCCGCTGGCCTATCCAACTGCAGCTTTCGGGGCGCTCCTGTTTGTCATGGGCGCGATGTGGTACGCGGCGTCGAGTCAAAACAGCGCAGCAATTTACCTGCTCTTGTTTTTGCTGGTTTCGGTGTTTCTGGTCTCGATTCCGCATACCCTGATCAACCTTGCTGGCGTCACCCTGAGAGTTGAATCCGCCAAACCAACCTTTGCAGGCGACGAGGTGTGCTTGCCGATTGAGATCATAAACAGCTTCCGTGCGACACGCTATGGAATCGAGGTGGTCTTGCCGGACGCAAATAAAACGCGTGAGCGCCTCGACTGCATTCCTCGCGAGAGTGCGGCTCGTCTGACCCTTCGATTTTCCGCGCATCACCGAGGCGAGCATAAAATAGAAACGTTAGAGCTAACGAGTTGTTACCCTCTTGGATTTGTCCGTGCGTTGAGGAGATTTGTGTCTAACCAAACCTACCTCGTCTACCCCAGGCCGGCGGGAAATTCTCAGCTACCGGTAAACCGCTCACGATTTGCCGATAGCTGGGTTCAGCAAGGCATCGGACATGGCGACGACTTTGCAGGGGTGCGCGCTTATGTGCAGGGAGAATCCCAACGCCACATTGATTGGAAAGCTGTGGCGCGTGGGCAACCATTGATGACAAAGCAGTTTGCTGCCGAAACTAAAGGCGCCGTGTGTCTCGATTTTTTCGAGCTCCAATTTGCGGATGTCGAACAAAGGCTGTCGCAGCTCACGCTGTGGGTGATCAAGGCTGAACGTGCGCGGCAACCTTACGGTCTTTGTCTCCCAGGCACCGAAATTTCTCCAAGCCTTGGGCAGATGCATTTTCACTACTGCCTGCGCGTTTTGAGTCTGTTCCGACCAACGGGGTATGAGTACTAGTAACACACGGAGTCCGACTAAGACTGACACGAGCATCCCTCGGCGCCCGCTGCTTTGGATGGCAGCAGCATTGCTCTTCACACTACCTCCGTTCTTTGACTCGCTCGCCCTTTGGGTTCCATGGCTTTTTCTTGTCTCGCTTGGGCTGAAATTTTGGATGGAACCCAGAGGTTACCGACTTCGCTCTGCCGTTTTGAAACTGCTACTCGTTGCCACGGCGCTTACGACAGTTTTTATCAGTTACGGTTCTGTTAGAGGCGTCGAGGCAGGCATATCACTCCTTGTGGTTCTGATGTCTCTGAAGGTTCTCGAGGCACACACGGCACGCGAGTTCCGAGTCATGGTACTAATCGGGTGGATGCTTTGTTTGTGTGGATTTTTCCTTTCGCAAGACTTTGCGAGCGCGCTTTGTCTCCTGACCGCATTTGCCTTGCTCGCGGTAGCACTAATTCAGTTTCATCGTGGAGCGTCACCGGGCGCACTCTGGCCTCCGGTCGGCACGACGTGCAAACTCCTCCTTCAGGCGTCTCCGCTTGTCGTACTCTTCTTTTTCCTGTTTCCCCGGATCAATGCCGGACTCCGGTTTGAACTGCGTCCCGTCCGTTCGGCAAACACCGGCTTTTCCGATCGACTTTCTCCTGGAAGCATCGCTGCTCTTGCAAATTCTTCAGAGATCGCCTTCCGCGCGGAGTTTCCTGGAACTAGCACTCGCCCGTCTGGTCCGATGTATTGGCGCGGGGTCGTCATGTGGCGTTGCAACGGCATGGAATGGCGAGCTCCTTACATGCCACGGCCGAAGTCTTCATCTTCCACGCTTGAGAGCGCGGGCAGCGGCAGCCTCCCAGTTCCATCCGCCAGCGCTAAGGAAATCCAGCAGCGCATCACGCTAGCGCCACACGGCGCGCGCTGGATGTTTGCGCTCGACCGCCCGATCAAAGCTGTTCTTGGTGCAATACTCGCAAGGGGCGATTATCTCTGGAACCTCCAGCCGATTCGAAAATCCCGCCGATACGACGTCGTGTCATCGGAATTCAGCGGGAACGAGATCACGGCAAAGGAACGAGCGGAAGCGCTTGAGGTGCCGGCATCCATCAGTCCGGCGGTGCGCGAGCTGGCACAGTCCTGGAGGGTGCAAAATCGTGACTCGCGCGCCCTAGTAAACAGCGCGCTTCAGTTCTTCCGGACACAAGGGTTCAGCTATTCGTTGACACCAGGCGAATACGACGATCTTGAGGAATTTCTCTTCCGCCGTCGCGTGGGATTCTGCGAACATTATGCTGCGAGTTTCGCGACTCTGATGCGGTTGGCAGGAATTCCTGCGCGTGTTGTTGTCGGATACCTCGGGGGTGAGTACAACGATCTAGGCCACTTCGTTCTAGTGCGGCAGGCGGACACGCACGCCTGGTGCGAGGTTTGGCTTCCGGAAAACGGATGGACTCGAGTGGATCCAACGAGCGCAGTTGCTCCGGGAAGAGCGAGCTTTGATCTCACCTCGTTTTTAGAGGCACGCTTCGGTTCCGGTCAAATGGGATCTCGCCGGAACGCTTTGATAGCGCGGTTGCTCCGGTCCGGCGTTTCCACCCATGTCCGGTTCATTTGGCAAACACTGAGCTATGAGTGGGACACGCGGCTGCTTGCGTTCGACGCCGATGTACAAGACGTCTTGCTGACGTCCATGGGAATCGCCACCCGCGGTCCGGGGTTTCTCGTCGTAGAAATTCTGCTCGTCGCATTCGCGCTGCTTGCAATCTATTTCGCATCGATGCAGCTGCGGACACGCTCGCGCGTAGACCGGGTAAAGGCGTTGTACGAATATTTTTGCCGAAAGATCGCCAGGCTCGGTGTGCCGCGCGATCCCTGCGAAGGTCCGTTGGATTTTGCACGGCGCGCTGCTCAATCGCTGCCTAACGAATCTAATCGCATCCGGCAAATCGCCGACACGTACATCCTGCTGCGGTATGCGCCACAACCTGCGTCGGGGATGCTAGACAGATTTGCAAAAGAAGTGAATGCTTTTGGCGCTCGCACCAGACACTAACGACCTGACGATCGTCGATCGAGAGCGAAGACATTCGCGACCTCTTACTGATTCAAAACGCCGGCCACCGTAAGTCCGAATGTTGCAGCTACAGATATTTCTGCGGAATCGCGTGCTCCGCGATCTCGTGCTGCCAGTAAACCGACAAGATCCACCAGCGTTTGCCGTCATTGAAAAGCTGAAAACTGTTGATGCCGCGCATGAACGGCGCGGGATCCCTTGGATCGTGACGCGATTCGTAGGTGCTCCAAACGTGCGCGATGCGGCCAAACTGTTCGGTTCGCCGCGCGACCTCGGTTTCGTAAAAGCCGTGCTCCGCGAAGTAGGGTTCTACGCGCGCGACGAAACCATCGACGTCGAGCATTTCCGGCACGAGACCGTCATGTGCATCTGGCTTTCCGGTCGGAATTAAGCGCGCGTCGGGATAATACAGCGAGCGCTCTCGCTCCCAATTCCGTTTTTCGCCAGCGGGTCCGGAGATTGAATCGTATGCCGCGGCGATGATTGCGTCGATTGACTCTACGTCGCGCGGATCAGCTGGTTGGGGCATTGGACACAAGGATTGTATTTTGATTCTATCGACAGAGTTCAAGCACCTTCATCGCCGCGTTATGTCCGGGGATCCCGCTAACCGCGCCACCTCGCAAGGCGCTCGATCCGCAGAAAAGCACATTTTGGTATTCCGTCTCAACGCCCCACGTGCCGACTTGCTCTCTGCGTTCGGCAAATGGAAACGTCGGCGCGTTATGAAAAATGTTCCCGTGATACATCCCCAACTCGTCCTCGATGTCCACGGGGCTTTTACTTTCGATGCAAGCGCTGCCATCACGCGCCAGAGCGAGGCAACTCTCGATCGGCTCTTCCAACCATTGGTTGATGCTGGCGATGTATTTTTGCTCCGCTTCCCGCCGCATCTCTTGATTATCTCGTACAAACAAGCTCCACGGCGCATCCAATCCGAAGAGCGTCATCGTGTGAAAGCCCTGTTCGCGCAACTCCGGCGCGAGAATGCTGTCGTCGGTCAACGTGTGGCAATAGATTTCGCATGGCATTTTCGCTGGCAACGTGCCGTCGGATGCTTCGTCATAGCTCACATTCATCTGTTCGTAGCCTTCGTCGGTATGAAAGGTCCCGCAGAACGCTTCAGTCGCGGGAATTTTTTTTGCCTTCAACTTCGGCAAACGGCTCAGAAGCATGTTGATCTTGAAAACGGACCCTTCATCAGTGCGATCGGGCTGAAAGAAGCGGCCAGTAAACTTTGCCAGCACGTTACGGCCGAAGTTGATCAGGAGAAAATGCGCCTCGACGGTCTCGTTTCTTTCGTTCACGAGAAATTCAACCGTGCTCGTTTTGCCGGTGACGTTCAGCGCGTGGACGTGAACATTCGTTAGCATTTCGGCGCCTGCTTTGCGGGCTGCGCGCTCCAATTCTGAACAGAGCCAGCCCATCCCGCCGACTGGCACCTTCCATTCGCCCGTTTTATTGCCGATCAGGTGATAAAGAAAACACCGGTTTTGCAGCAGTGAACTGTCGTGCGGATGCGTGAAGACGCCGACCTTCGCATCTGTAAACACGAGGCCGCGCACCAGGTCATCGCGCAGATAACGCTCGACCGCGTTCCCCAGCGGTTCCTCGACCAAACTGCGCCAAGCTTCGCGCGAGATTTCGTCAGCCTTGAAACGCCGCGCCATCTCCTCTCTGGAAACCAGCGGCTCGAGCATCAAATCCCAGACGCGTTCGGCGAACGCGCGCGGCAACGCGTAAAATCGCTTTAGCCCGTCGTACTCAGAGTCGTTTCCGGTCAGTTCACACATCGACCGGCGGCTCACCTCTTCATCGACATTGCTCAAGAGCAACGCGCCATGGTGTCCGTGCTTCAGATATGGCGTGCAGGACGCGATCGCGCGCCGGCGCAATTCCAATTTCAATCCGAGATCGTGGATGATCTTGTACGGAAAGAGGCTGACTAGATACGAGTACCGCGACAAGCGCGCGTCGTAATCCGGAAAGATTTGCTGCGAAGTCGTCGCGCCGCCGATGTAATCATTTTTTTCCAGCAAGAGCACGCTTAATCCGGCTCGGCCGAGATAAGCCGCGGCGACCAGTCCGTTGTGACCCGCTCCCAGGATTACAACATCGTATCTGCTCTTGATTGTGCTCATGCCCGTGCTCGTGATCGATTATTCGTGGATGCTCATGGTATTGGCTTCAGATGAAACATCAAACCTCCTAAATCAATCTCCGACCGATGGGTGCGTTCGAATATCTGTCGGTTCTTATGTCGAACATTCTGGCATTGGGTATGACACGTGTTCTGGCTGGCGTCGGCGAGATGCTCCAGGATTTCAGATTCTTGTGTAAACGCGATTCGCGTAGCCAAGTTGACGCTTTGCTTGTTACCACTATCCCACACCCTCCCCGTCTCCCTTAGAGGGCGAAGTAACCCCAAACGTAGCCTAACAAGTGACCAACACTGCCGGCTCTGACGGGATTTTATTTGCCGGCGATATCGAGAACGACGCGGAAACGCGCTTTGCCACTCATCATGCGCTCGTACGCCTCGGCGGCTCGCTCCAATGGAAAAACTTCGTTCATAGAATGCACGTCCGCCAACGCACTGAATTTGAGCGTGTCCTGCGAGTCGATCGATGTGCCCGAGTACCAGCCTTTCACAGAACGTTGTCCGGTGATGAGCAGAATCGCATCGACCGAGAGCGGCCCTGCTGCGCCAATCACCATGAGCACACCGTTCGGCGCAAGCCCTTCGAGGACTGCTGCCATCGCTTCGGCATTCGTCACGGTCGCGATCACCACTTTCGCGCCGCCGAGCTTGTTCAGTTCCGCCGCCGGATCGGATCCCTTGCTGTCGATGTAATGGTGTGCGCCGAGTTTTTTGGCGAAGGCTTCCTTATCCTTCCCACGTGCAATCGCCACGGTATTGAAACCCATTTTGGCTGCGTACTGGACGCCGAGATGACCGAGGCCGCCAATCCCGAGCACGGCAACAACATCGCCGCCCGTTGCGCCGCTGTTTCGCAACGCGTTGAAAGTGGTTACACCAGCGCACATCAGAGGCGCGCCATCAACGGAAGAGAGTTCATCAGGCACAAGCGCCAGCGCTTCAGCTGGCGCAACCATGTATTCGCCGTAACCGCCGTCGAATGAAATTCCGGTTGTGAGCAAGGCCACAGTGCAGGCAAAAAACTCGCCGCGCCGGCAGTGATCGCAATAACCGCAGTTGCCAC
>Ga0209056_10002695_pt1 | contig 18997 bp, 15 predicted proteins | sample GraSoiAngelo_114_FD_185876 | JGI IMG/M metagenome (GOLD analysis project Ga0209056, IMG submission 185876) | Grasslands soil microbial communities from the Angelo Coastal Reserve, California, USA - 14_0903_13_40cm (SPAdes) (version 2) | ecosystem: Environmental > Terrestrial > Soil > Grasslands...
CTCCTGAAGTATTCGCGGACATCGGCCTGTGTCTCCGCCGTCCGCGAATACTTCAGGAGCACGGAACCCGCCGTGAAGGCCCCAAGTTGCGTGACGAGCGCCCCCAGGCTGCTGTCACCCAAGATGCCTCCGAGTATCGCGATCGGGAGCTGCGTGGCCCCCGCCTTGGTGGCCTGGCTGGTGCCGTGCCGCAGAGCGACGTGTGAGATCTCGTGCGCGAGCACGCCCGCGAGTTGCGCCTCCGTGTCCGCGGCTTCAATCGTTCCGCGGTTCACAAACACGAAGCCTCCGGGCAGCGCGAAGGCGTTGATTGCCTTGTCGTCGACGCAATGGAACTCGAAGGGATACTGCACGCCTCCGGTCGGGGCCTTCTCCGCCAGCCGCTTCCCGACTTGCGCGAGGTAAGCGTCGACTTTTGGGTCGTTGCACATCGGAAGCTTTTTCTCGGCATCCCGCGCCGCGCTCTGCCCAATCTGCACGTCCTGCTGCGGCGAAAAAAGGTTCCAGCCGGGCTTGAGCGGCGTGCGCTGGGCAAAGGCGCATGGGACGAGCAAGGCAAACGCCCCGAACAAGAGTGCCGTGATCTTTTGCATGCGCTTTGCCGTCGCTGGTCCTCCATGCTGCCGCTCTGTGCCGTAAGAAACCCCGCTCAGCAGCATGGTGTCCCCCGAGGTATCAGACGAGTGCCCGGTGGGAAAGGCCGTCCGCAAGGGATTTCTTTTCGGCTTTTACTGTACACCGCGAGGTTGGAAAAGAAAAAGCCCGGGGCCAAAGCGCCCGGGCTGTCAAAAGGTGAGAATTTTCCGTTCAGCGCACGACGCGCGGCGGGAGATCAGGCGCCCCGACGGCGTTCGGCGCTTCCACGGACTTGCCACTTTTCGCCTGCGAAGGGCGAGCCGCTGCGGGGGTTTCGATCTTGCGCGGCGGAAGCACCAGATTCTCGCCTTCGCGCACGAAGCTCAGGCAATGGTTTTTCTTGTCCCAGTCGATGCAGACCAGGTCGCCGAGTTGCACCTGCTCGGTCGCCAACAGGTTCGCCAAAGGGTACACCACGTGCCGCTCGATCGCCCGCTTCAAATGCCGCGCTCCATACCGCTGGTCCGTCCCCTCCTGCAACAAAAACTCCCGACCCCCAGCCGTCACCCGAAACAAAAATTGCCCCTTCGCCGTCTCCAACACACGCCGCTGCACCATCCCCAACTCGATCTCCAATACCTGCTCCAACTGCTCCCTCTGCAAAGGATGAAACACCACCACCTTGTCCAATCGATTCATGAACTCCGGCGAAAACTTCCGCCGCGCCGCCTCCAGCGCCGTCCGCTCCACCTTCTCGTCCAACCCCACCTTCGGCTTGTCCCCCGACTGGATGAACCCGTACCCCCCTCCCATCAACTCCGTGATCTCCCCGCCCCCCAAGTTCGACGTCAGAAATATCACCGTCTGCGACAAGTCCACCCGCCGATTGTCCCCCAACGTCAACGTCGCCTTGTCCAGCATCCCCAACAACAACTGCCACAGCGCATCACTGGCCTTCTCAATCTCATCAAATAACAAAAAACTCAGCTTCAGCTTCTCCGTGTGAAACTTCGCCAACTCCTCCTGCGTGATCAACGGATGCGTCTCCCGGTGCCCCAAATACCCCGGCGGCGACCCAATCAATTTCGCTATCTCATGCGAATGCTGAAACTCCGCACAGTCCACCTTGATCACCGCCCGCGGCTCCCCAAACAAGATCTCCGCCGCCGCCTCCACAATGCGCGTCTTGCCCGAACCCGTCGGCCCCAAAAACAGCAGATTCCCCACCGGCCGCCCCGGCGAGTTCATCCCCGCGCAAAAGACCTGGTACAGGTCCACCAGAGCCTGCGTGCCTTCCTCTTGGCCGACAATCTTTGCCCGTAGGGCGCCCTCGAAGTCCTGTGTTTCGGGGCTCCGAACCGACGGATCCAACTGATGCCTCGTGGCGGGTTTCATGGCTAATCCCCTCTGCATGTCCCCCCCAAGTCCAGACACGGTCCACATCTTATCTGCGGACAGACATAAAGGGTGAGCATGGGGGATGCCAAATATAGGGGGGCGACCAAAACCGGCAAGCTGTGAAGAACGAAGAAGATACGAGTGTTGCAGTCTAGGAAACTGTCTCAACCGCTGAGACTCTGAGCCACGCCGGCGCAAAGTGAGAGCGGCTCGAACAGGTTACGACCCGGGAAGAGTGGCCATAAGCATCGTGCCATTCGGCGGCGATGGGTTCTGGTGGGTATATCTAGGCCAGAAATCCAGACCTAGCCCCTACAGCCGACCTGGAGACGCAAGAAAGGTCTATCCCGAAGCCTATCGCGGCGAACCTGACGCCCCGGCGACTGTGGTGCCGATCGTCTCGCCAGTAACCACCAGCTCTACCCGGCGGTTCTGTTGCCGGCCTTCCGGCGTGTCATTTGAGGCCGCTGGCTGCGTCTTCCCGAAGCCTCGCGCGGAGATCGAACCCCCGGGCACGCCCTGCTGAGCGAGGAAGTCGCGGACCGAGCCGGCCCGCCGCTGGGAGAGTTGCTGGTTGAATTCGTCGGAGCCGACACTGTCCGTATGTCCTTCAACTTGAAGGTTTAAGCCCGGATGGCCGAGTAGAATGCCGGAGATCTTTGCAAGTTTTTCGCGAGCGCCGGGCTTCAGAGTGGCGCTGCCCGTATCAAATAGCACATCCGACATGTTCACAATGAGACCGCGCGCTGTATCGCGCGTCTGTAAGATCGAATTCAACTGGTTCAGCAGGCGCGCACGGAGATCGGCCTTTTCGCCTTCGGCTTGCGCGGCTGCCTGCCGTGCTTTTTGTGTCTCGGCCTCTGCTACACGCTGCTGTTCAAGAGCGGCGGTCCTATCTCGCCCTGCCTGCTCGGCTTGGGCTTGAGCAGCCTGTTGCTGAGCCTGCGCCGCTTCCCTGGCCTGGTCTGCTTCCTGCTTCTGACGCCCAGCCTCTTGCGCTGCCTTTTCGGCTTCCTGCTTCTGGCGCCCAGCCTCTTGGGCCGCCTTTTCGGCTTCCTGCTTCACGCGCTCGGCCTCGGCTTTGGCGGTTTCCGCTTGAACCCGCGCCTGATCGGCTTCCGCGCGTCGCTTTCCCTCTGCGTCGGCGTCTGCACGGGCCTTGACGGCGCGCTCTTCCGCAGCTCTCTTTTCCGCCGCCACCTGGGCCTGGGCGTCTTCTTCCGCCTTTTGTTTTACCGCCATTACCCGCGCTTCTTCGGCGGTCTCGACGGCGTCACGCGCCGCTGTTCCTACTGATTTTCTGTCTCTGCCCTGCCGGTAGGTGTCTTCCGCCGCCTTCAGCTTTTCGTCGGCTCTCGTCATCATGGAAGCGGCATACTTATCGGCCCCCGCCACGCGTGCAATCCTGACGGCATTGCGCGCCTCAAAAAGCTCCAGCGGGGTCTTGCGGTCGATGCCGAAGATCGCGTTTTCGATCTTCGTATTGGAGGACGAATACACGCCGCGGCCCAACAACTCATACCGCGCGTCAATATTTTCGATCTTTGCGAGCGTGTCCGAGCCGAGTGCGTTCTCCATAACCACCATGTTGCCCGGTTGGGTCACCGCGAAGTAGGGCTCGACAGTCACGACCATGCCAAATGTCTGCATGTCCGTGATCGCTTTTACGCGGGCGGCTCCGCTCTTCAGTTCCAGTTCCCCCAGATTCACAGCGCGCCCCTGCGGGGAAACGGCCCATAACACGTACGTCAGATACTCCAGGCCGAATTTTGTGGCGTCTTCCAGGCTCTCGAACCTAGCGTCGATTTCGATGCGATTACCTTTGTTCTCCACTTTGGCTTCCCCGGAAGCCTGCTGCATCAATTCCGTGCCACGGAATTCGATTTTGGTACCGCCGCCACCCACGCGGCGATAATTCACAGCCTTCGTGGTGCGGGAAACGCTTCCAGGCGCGTTCGTGGTGCCCGAAGCCGAAGCAGACGCGCCGAAGGCCTGCGAGTTGGTCGCCGGGCGCGCCTGGCATTGCGCCGGCACTCTGAAAACACCAAGGGCTGCAAGAATTCCAAGAAATAGCGATGCCTTTCTCACGTCACTCTCCCTTATCGCCATCGTCGGCGATATGGTTCATAAAATTTTCCCTCGCGTCTGTCGAGCGAGACACCCTGCCTGCGGGCAAGGTCTTTGTAATCAGGCTAGCAAAATAGGAAGGAAAGCGGCGCAGCTCGAGAGAGGGGTTTGCGCAAATGATTATCCCCTCGGTCCCAGGAGCCGAAAGAGGGGCCGGAGCGACCCCTACCTCGCCTGCTGGGCGGTCTATGGTGAGGCTGTCAGAATGTAGCTGCGAAACACCCTGCGCGGGGCGGATAGTTAACTCGGTTGACCGTACACTTCGGGCCTAGCGCTCTTGCTTTCGATGCCCTGCTGGCGCCACGGCCGGCACCGCCGCCGGGCTGGCGGCCGGAGTCTTCTTCTCCCCCGCCTTCGTTCCGGAGGGAATCTCCGCTGACCGTCCGTCGCTCACCTGGGCAGGAATCTCCACCGGCTTATCCCCGTGTTTCCCGCCGCTAACTACAGCGCCTTCACTCTCTCTGACGAAAGTGAGGTTGGAGTGGCTACGATCCCAGTCGATGCAGACCAGGTCGCCGAGTTGCACCTGCTCGGTCGCCAACAGGTTCGCCAAAGGGTACACCACGTGCCGCTCGATCGCCCGCTTCAAATGCCGCGCTCCATACCGCTGGTCCGTCCCCTCCTGCAACAAAAACTCCCGACCCCCAGCCGTCACCCGAAACAAAAATTGCCCCTTCGCCGTCTCCAACACACGCCGCTGCACCATCCCCAACTCGATCTCCAATACCTGCTCCAACTGCTCCCTCTGCAAAGGATGAAACACCACCACCTTGTCCAATCGATTCATGAACTCCGGCGAAAACTTCCGCCGCGCCGCCTCCAGCGCCGTCCGCTCCACCTTCTCGTCCAACCCCACCTTCGGCTTGTCCCCCGACTGGATGAACCCGTACCCCCCTCCCATCAACTCCGTGATCTCCCCGCCCCCCAAGTTCGACGTCAGAAATATCACCGTCTGCGACAAGTCCACCCGCCGATTGTCCCCCAACGTCAACGTCGCCTTGTCCAGCATCCCCAACAACAACTGCCACAGCGCATCACTGGCCTTCTCAATCTCATCAAATAACAAAAAACTCAGCTTCAGCTTCTCCGTGTGAAACTTCGCCAACTCCTCCTGCGTGATCAACGGATGCGTCTCCCGGTGCCCCAAATACCCCGGCGGCGACCCAATCAATTTCGCTATCTCATGCGAATGCTGAAACTCCGCACAGTCCACCTTGATCACCGCCCGCGGCTCCCCAAACAAGATCTCCGCCGCCGCCTCCACAATGCGCGTCTTGCCCGAACCCGTCGGCCCCAAAAACAGCAGATTCCCCACCGGCCGCCCCGGCGAGTTCATCCCCGCGCAAAAGACCTGGTACAGATCCACCAGAGCCTGCACGGGCTCCTCCTGTCCTACGATTTTTGCGCGCAGAGATGTTTCAAAATCACGCGTCTCACCGCTGCGTAAGTTGGGATCGAGCACTGGTTTCTGGGCACTCATGACCGCCTCCTAGCGAGCCTGCCCGCGCGGAAGTCCTTCGCCGAATCGTGCGCGTTTGGAGGAAAACTGGTCCAGCTTCACCTGAATCGTGGACTGTAGCAGCCGGAGTTGCAGCAGGATCTCTCGATTGACGCGGGGCGATTCGGAAACTCCCAAAATCTGCGGAAATAGGTCCGCGAGGTCCACGTGGAGTTCTCTGAGAGAATTGATGAGCTTTTGAACCGCGGGAGAGTTGGGGTCGGCCAGGTTGATTTGATTGCTCACCCGTTCGCGCAGCGCGTTCCAATTGAGGTCGACAAAGGGGTGCTTTTTTGTCACCTCACGAACCACTTCGTCGGTGATTCGAGCGCGTTCGCCGAGCCGAGCCAGATGAAGCTGCTGAATCTTGCCGTCCCGGCGGACATTATGCACCAGGTAGTACGAATTTCCTTTGCGCCGCACAAACGCCATGGATTCACCTCGGTAGCCGAAAGCTGGATGTAGTGTACAGTGCTTCCACTACACCTACAATAGTCAGATGCGGGAAATGAGCGATGGTTGCTTCCAATCCGTCACCTGTACGATTGCTCGTCATGCCGCTCCTGATTCTGTGCTCTCTTTCCATTTTGATGCCCCACCGGCTCAAGGGCCTCAGCTCACGCCGGCCTCTTCTCCATTAAACCCTGCCGCGGCATTTTCCACTTGCAGACACGATTGCGAGCTTCTAGTGCCGTTCCAACTTATTCGGCCAAATACCCGCTGCCCAAACTTCGCTGCCCCTTCTTCTCTGCCGAGAAAAAAGTTAGTTTCAAAAAGTTGGAACGGCATTAGGATGACGTGCCGCGCAAAACCTCTGGTGGATTGAAAATGTCCTGGGATCCCGTCTATCGGCTGGTGAAACAAATCCCGCGAGGCCGTGTTTTAACTTATGGGGCGCTCGCTCGAGCCTTGCGCCTGCAAGGGGGCGCGCGCAGCGCCGGACGCGCAATGGCCGCGAGCCCATCCCGCAAGGGAATACCGTGGCACCGCGTCGTAGGCGACCGCGGCCGCATCCTCATCCGGGAGCCATACGCTTCGCTCCAGAGAAAGTTGCTCGAGAGTGAAGGCGTCGCTGTCGTTGGACATCAGGTCGATCTTGCGCGGCACCTTTGGAATCCTCCGCACAAATCCACACGAAGGAAAAAGAAGAAGTCTTCCCGCCGTTCGTAAATCGGGCAGATTTTTCGCCGTCGCTCGCCCATTCTCACTTGAGAGTAATCACGCTTCTACTGCGTGCGAGAAACGTAAGTCGTGCTGCTTAGAGCTACGCGGAATCGCGGGGAGCAGGCGGCAATCTGGGGTATGCTATAAAACTTCAGAATATGGCAAGTTCCGTTCTCCAAGTCGAAAACCTGACCAAGCGCTACGGTGACGTGGAGGCGCTGCGGGGAGTCAGCTTTGCCGTCGAGGAGGGTGAGGTCTTCGGCCTGCTCGGGCCGAATGGCGCGGGAAAGACCACTACCGTTGAGATTCTGGAAGGCTTGCGCACGCCCGACGCAGGGCGCGCCTCGGTTTGCGGCCTCGACCCGCAACGCGACGCGGAAGCGCTGAAGCACGAAATCGGAGCATCGCTTCAGGCTACTTCCCTGCCCGACAAAATGCGCGTCAGCGAGGCGCTGTGGCTATTCGCGAGTTTCTATAAGCGCCGGCGCAATCCAGAGGAACTGCTCAAGCGCTTTGGGCTCGAAGAAAAGCGCAACTCCTTTTACGGCCAGCTTTCGGGCGGGCAAAAACAGAGGCTCGCTCTCGCGATGGCCCTGGTCAACGATCCGCGCGTGCTTTTCTTCGACGAACCGACCGCGGGCCTCGACCCACAGGTACGCCGCGAGATCTACGACGTCATCGAAGAATTGCGCCGCGACAAGAGAACGGTCTTATTGACCACGCACTATATCGAGGAGGCGGAGCGGCTTTGCGACCGCGTAGCCATTGTGGATTATGGCAAGGTCATCGCGCTCGGCACGCCCCGCGAACTCAAAGCCCGTTCGGCAAATACCACGCGCATCGAAGTGCGCCTTGCCAAGCCAGCGTCGAGCGGCATATTGCAGAAACTCGATGGCGTGGTGGATGCTCGCGAGGTGGATGGCAGTCACGTCCTGCATTGCCAGCGGCCCCCACAAGCGATCGTAGCCCTGGTGAAGCACCTCGAGGCCGAGGGCAACGAACTCGTGAGTCTGGAAATCGCAACGCCATCATTGGAAGACGTCTTTATCGAGGTTACCGGAAGGAGGCTGCGCGATTGAGAAACTTCGCCACGCTGACGCGCATGCGCGTCCGGCTTGCTTTTCGCAACAAGATGTTCTTTTTCTTCGTCCTCGTGATGCCTTTCGCCTTTTTCTTCCTTTATGCGGGGGTTTTTGCCAAGAGCGTGCCTCGGACGGTAGGTTTTTATCTCGGCCCCCTCCTCGCTTTCAACGTCATGGGCAGTTTCTGGGGACTCAGCGCCACTCTTGTCATGTTTCGCGAGCAAGGAATCCTTCGGCGCTTCCATGTTGCTCCGGTGACCGCCAGTGACATGCTGGCATCGAGCATTGTCGCCAATTATGTGCTCACGCTTCCCATCGTCCTGGTCGAGTTGCTCTTGGCCCGGTTCTTGTTCCACGTTCCCAGTCTTGGCAATCCGATCTCCCTATTTCTGCTCGTCTCGGTCGGCCTAATCTCGTTTGGCTCGCTCGGTTTGGTCATCGCCAGCATCACCAACACCATGCAAGAAACCCAGGTCCTGAACCAGTTGCTTTGGCTGCCATTGATCTTTCTGTCCGGCGCCACGTTCCCCCTCGCCTACTTGCCGCGATTCGTGCAGCGCTTTGGACTTTTCCTCCCCGCTACATATCTCGTCAACGGCCTCCAGCAAACAATTGTAAATTCCGCATCTCCCTGGAGCCGGTATGTGGAGATAATTTCGCTTGCTTGTTGGGCCCTCCTCACGTTCTTCATGTCTGCCCAGCTCTTCCGATGGGAACCTGAATCCAAGATTCCTCGGAGGGCTAAGCTCCTGGTCGCAGCGACAGCGATCCCTTTCCTTGTCCTCGGCGTGTGGGAAAACCGGTCGGATCGTATTCTCGAAGAGGCTCGGTCGGCATTCGTGTCGCTCAACGCGCCAGCCTCACACGGCGGCAGCGCATCACACTAAGCGCGATTCACCAATGTCTATCAAGCGCGCCAACCCGCCAGCTTCAGCGCTGGGAAGTTTCAATGCCGTCCTGAGGGGAGCGCGCGCGGTCAGCCAGCTTTTCCGGCGCAGATTTGGCGTTTCCCCATCCTCCGGTCAGAAACCCGTCCTCGAAGCTTGCCCGGCCTACGGTAACATGCTGGTTATGTTAGACTCGCGGGAACTAAAACGCATCTCGCGGAGAACTTCGCTAACATGACTAAGAGCGTTCCGTCCGCCCGCCGGCTCCGATCGTGCTCCACGGCCCTGCTGGTGATCCACGGCATCGGCGAACAAAACCCGTACGAGACGCTCGATGCTTTCACGCGCGGCATCTTCTCCTTTTTGACGACTACGCCGAACGGCGCCCCAGCTGCCAGGATTTCTCCACACAAAGTCGCCCACGACGATTGGACGCAGGTGGGCATGCGCATTGAAGTACCGCAGGGCGCGGGGGCAACCGCAGATAGAATCGACCTCTTCGAGTACTACTGGGCGCCTTACACCGAAGACAAGCTAAGCGCCCGCGACACGATCCGCTGGCTGATACGGACGGACCTCTCACCGCTGAGGTACTTCAGCAGCAATCTGCAGGCAATGCAGGCTGCAAATCCGGCAATGTCGCGCGGCCTGGCGGTCCTGCTCTTCCTGCGCGAAATTGCGCGCATCGTTTTTCTTTACGCGCCGCTCCTGATTGCCCTGGTTTGGCTGCTCGCGTGGCTGCCCAGTGCCGGCGCGCTGGCGCATTTCTGGACTGGGGCCACGGCATTCTTGAAACAACCCCCCTTCCCCGCCGCGCCGGGGATTTTGCTATTCGATCTTTTGGGACTGCTGATGCTGGTCTTTGTCGCGAAACAATTCCTTCGGGTGCTTCATCGCCGGCGCGCATCGGTCCAGCAAAAGGCGCGGCGAGCCTGGTTTCTCTTGGCGCCCACCGCCGCTGCCCTCTTCTTCGGAATTGCGTGGATGGTCTCTGCCGTGTCCGGTGTGTCCCAATCCGAAATCTGGTGGTTCCTTGCGGCACCAGAAACCTACATGCCCGTTCTCGGCGCATTTCTGGTCTGGCTCATATCGCGGGTGATGACGGATTATGTGGCCGACGTGGCCATCTATGTAAATGCCGACGCAAAGTCGAAGAACTTCGAGGCGCGAACCGAGGTTCTTGGCGGCGCCGTCGCCTCTCTCTCCGCCCTGCTGCGGAATCGGGAGTACGATCGCGTGATTCTTGCAGGCCACTCCCTCGGGAGCGTTATCGCCTACGACGCGGTGAACGAGCTTCTCACGCAGGCCTATGCGGAAACGGAGTCCCTGGCCGATCCCCCAAAGCAAAGAATCACACCCACTGAGCTCGGGAGGCTATGCGGCCTGCTGACGTTCGGCTGCCCGCTCGACAAGACCTATTATTTTTTCCGCGAACACGTTGGTGAAGATCAGGCCATTCGCGCGCAGATTCTTTCCATGCTGTATGGCTTTCGCAAAATCCGCTCAGGACGCGATTATCGCCCGTTCGAGTTCAAATATACGGCGCAGGAGTTACCCGCGCTCGTCTGGTTGAATGCGTGGTCCCCGCTCGATCCCGTCAGCGGGAGGCTGATTTTCTACCGGCTGCAGGAGCAGGATCAGAAATCGCTATGGTATTGGGTTCCCGGTCTGGCACACCTGAAGTATTGGGGTGACCCTAGATTCTACAAATTCTGGGTGGATCGCCTCCTGCTGGAAGCCCCTCCCCCCGGTGGCGCTGCTTCGCGGCAGACATAGATCCGGAACCGAATTCCCGAACAGGGCGCGTTTCCCTTTGCCGCCCAAATTGGCAGCCCGTTGCGATTGCGCTGGTGCGGGCGGCGCATTGACGCTCCTCATAGCGTGCCGTATCCTGCATGAAGTAGATACGCGCAAGCAGCCTGCGCGAGGCTCGCGACATTCGCGGTGGAGAGCGGACATGCCAATCCAGAAGACCGAAAAAATTTGGCACAACGGAAAGTGGATCAACTGGGACGAAGCCACGCTCCACGTCCTCTCACACGTCGTTGGGTATGGCTCAGCGGTCTTCGAAGGTATCCGCTGCTACGAGACAAAACAGGGCCCGGCCATCTTCCGCTTGCGCGAACACATGCAGCGCCTGATCAACTCCGCAAAGATCTATCGCATGGAACTGCCCTACACGGTCGATGAGTTTTGCAATGTGGCCTGCGAACTCGTGCGCGTCAACAAGATGAAGGCGTGCTACCTGAAGCCCATCGTGCTGCGCGGGTACGGTGAAGCCGGCGTCAATCCCCTGAACAACCCGATCGAATGCTACATGGCTTGCTGGCCCTGGGGCGCCTATCTCGGCGCCGACGCGGCTTCGAAGGGCGTGGATGTTTGCGTCAGCTCCTGGGCGCGGATTGCCCCGAACACGCTGCCGGCCATGTCCAAGGCCGCGGCGAATTACATGAATTCCCAGCTCATCCGCATGGAGGCGTCGTTCGACGGCTACACGGAAGGCATCGCACTCGACTCGTCAGGCCACCTCAGCGAAGGCTCGGGCATGAACGTGTTTCTGGTTCATGAGGGCTTCGTGTACACTCCCCCGCTGGAAGGCAGTATTTTGCCCGGAATCACCCGCGCGGCTGTTATGTCCCTCTGCGAAGACATCAAGATCCCTGTGAAGGAACAGGTCATCCCGCGCGAGATGCTGTACATCGTGGACGAGGTCTTCTTCGCCGGCACGGCCGTCGAAATCACCCCCATTCGCTCGGTCGATCGCATCCAGGTCGGCAAGGGCGAGGCGGGCGCCATCACCCGGCGCTTGCAGGAAGAGTTCTTCGGCATCACCAGCGGACTCAAACCCGACCGCCACAACTGGCTCACACTCGTGGGCGCGCCGGTCGGCGCCACTGCGAGATAGAGTCTCCGAGGATCCAAGGTTCAGAGAGGAGAGACGCCAAGAGAGGTCGTTTACTCGAGGCGCGAACTCTTCCTCCATTCCACGCTTCGCCTCTTCAGCGCGTCACTCTGTTTTTGACTGTCCCCGGCGGTTCCATTAGAATCCGCTGCGAAATTCGATCCTCAGAGCCGGAGGTCCCCGGATGTACAACATCCCGCAGAAGCTCATGGCGGAGTTCATCGGCACATTTGCGCTGATTTTCTTCGGGGCGGGCTCGATTTGCGCCGATCAATATCTGCATGGCGCGGGCGGGTCAGGTTTGCTCGGCATCGCCCTAGCGCATGGCCTCGCCATCGGAATTATGGTTTCCGCGCTCGGCCACGTTTCCGGCGGGCATTTCAACCCTGCCGTAACCATCGGCTTTTGGGTCACGAAGCGAATCAACACTCTGGATGTCATCGGCTACTGGGCGGCACAGCTCGTCGGAGCGATCGCCGCGGCGTATCTGCTTAAGGCGATTGTCCCGGACGACGCCTGGCGCGCCGTGGCGCTGGGCACGCCGGCTCTGGCGCGCGATTTCCGGGTTCTGGACGGAATGATCCTTGAAGGCGTCATGACCTTTTTCCTTGTCCTTGTCGTCTTTGCCACAGCCGTGGATGAAAAAGGAGCGTGGCGCGCGATTTCCGGCTTCGGCATCGGCCTCACTATCACGATGGGGATTCTCACCGGCGGACCGCTGACCGGCGCGGCTCTAAATCCCGCGCGTGCCTTCGGTCCCGCGCTGGCTTCGGCGCACTGGGCGAATCATGGCGTCTATTGGGTAGGTCCGCTGGCGGGCGGGTTTGTCGCCGGACTCCTGTACGACTCGGTTTTCCTGAAAAAGCCCTGACCGGCTCTTGCTGGCCCCCTTAGGCTCTCTGCAGTGCGAGTCTTGCCTGTTGACCGCTTGCGGAGTTCACCCCGACTTGTCGGGGCGGTCACATTGTTTTCAAGCACCTGCCTCGCCCTGACGCCGAGGTTACTCGACGCGCAACCTGCCGCAGCCTCTTCCTTGCCCCGTCCTGGAGCGGATGCTAGTGTCGGCTGTAGCCCAAATGTTGCGGGGTCCAAATCATCATGTCACTGAACATTGACGATCTGCTTCGGCGCGCAGTGGAAAGTAAAGCCTCCGACTTGCATCTTAAGGTCGGCAACCATCCCTATCTGCGCGTGGACGGCGTGTTGAACCCCCTCACCGATGTGTCGCGCATCACGCCGGAAGAGATGCTTTCGATGGCCTTTAGCATGATGACCAACCGGCAGAAGCAGAAGTTCAAGGAGACGGCCGAGCTCGATATGGCGTACGGCGTGGCCGGGCTAGGCCGCTTCCGCGTCAACGTTTTCCAGCAGCGCGGCAACGTGGGCATGGTGCTCCGCGTCATTCCGACGAAGATTCGGACCGTCGAGGAGCTGAACCTGCCGCCGGTCATCAACCACATTTGCGAACAGCAGCGCGGGCTGGTGCTGGTCACCGGTACCACCGGATCCGGTAAGTCCACGACGCTAGCGGCGATGATCGACCGCATCAACGCCGATCGCTCCGACCACCTCATTACGATTGAAGACCCGATCGAGTTTCTGCACCGCGATAAGCACAGCTTCATCAATCAGCGCGAAGTGGAAGTGGACACGGCCAACTTTTCCACGGCGCTGCGCGCCGCCCTGCGTCAGGACCCGGACGTAATTCTGGTCGGCGAAATGCGCGACCTCGAAACGATTTCGACGGCGCTGCTCGCTGCCGAAACCGGGCACCTAGTCCTCTCGACCTTGCACACTCTGGACGCGACCGAGACGATCCAGCGCATCATCGCCGTCTTCCCGCCGCCGGAGCAGAAGCAGATTCGTCTGCAGCTCGCCGCCACGCTCAAGGCCGTGATCAGCCAGCGCCTCGTGCGCCGCGCCGACGACAAGGGCCGCGTGCCCGCCGTCGAAGTCATGATCGCCACGGCCTACATCCGCGATTGCATCATCAACCCGGACAAGACGCGCCTGATCCACGACGCCATCGCCGCCGGCACGAGCCAGTACGGCATGCAGACCTTTGACCAGTCAATCTTCGAGCTCTATACCAAGCAGCTCATCACCATGGAAGAAGCCCTGTTGCGCGCGTCGAATCCCGACGAGTTCAAGCTGCGCGTACAAGGGGTTCGTTCCGCTTCCGACACCGCCCGCGAAGAGATGGAACGCCAAATGGCCGACTTCGAGCGCTTCGCCCGGCGCTAACTAACTCGGCTGTCCCCTCTCTTTCATCCTGAGCGAAGTGGGCCGACGATTTTTCCTCGCCGCGCCGCGTAGCGCCGGCCCGCGTAGCCGAAGGATCACGGCTTTATCGATCCCCACCTTCCTCCAGGGTGATATCCTCTCCCCCATGTTCGGCAACCCCCGCAAACTCGACTCTGAATCCGACCTCTACAATGCCGCGCTGCGCGCATTGATGCGCAGAGCGCATTCGGTTTACGAGATGCGGCAGGCGCTCGAGCGGCGCGCGGAAGACAAATCGCTGGTGAAAAAGATAATCGAGAGACTGAAGAGCGCGGGTCTGATTGACGATGCCCGCTATGCCAAGCAGTTCGCGCGGCAACGCACCGAATCGCGCAAGCAGGGCAAATTCCGCATCGCGCGCGACCTTCGCGCCCGCGGAATCCCCGACCGTCATATTGAAGCAGCCCTCGTGGAGCTTTCCCAGGAAACGGACGAGGCTGCGCTCATCCGCAAGCGCATCCAGCGCAAGCTAAAGCTTCTTCGCGGCGAAATTGACGAGCGCAAAATCGCCTCGCTGTATCGCAGCTTGCTGTGCGCCGGTTTTCCTTCCGATCTCATCCGCCGCGAACTCCGCTCCATCAGCCGCGAAGGCGTGCCAGAAATCGAGGGCGAATTGCAATAGAGGCTTCTCAGTTGTGATTTTTCGGCCGCAAGCACAAAAAGCACTTCCTGGCCGGCCTAGGTCAGAAGAGGCCTTGCTGGATGTAGGGGCACGATATATCGTGCCCCTACAACTCCATGTCGGAAGCCGGTGGGCTCATTGGTTATGGCCGCGAAGAATTTTCACAGGCGATCCATCCGGTTTAAAGGGCGCGACTACACGGCACCCGGCATTTATTTTGTGACAATTTGCTCGGCAGATGGCAGCAACATTTTCGGACGCGTGAACGACGGCACGGTGGTAGAAAACCGATTGGGGCAACTCGTAAGGGCCCGCTGGCTGGAGATCCCGCGCCACTTCGCGAATGTAGAGCTGGATGCATTCGTCGTGATGCCAAACCACGTGCATGGTTTGATTCATTTGAGAAAAACAGGCGCGCCAGCCGTCGACCGATTCGCGGCCTCGCCCTCAAAGGAACGGCAGGAAGAATTTAGGAAGCCTGTGCCCACTTCGCTGGCCACGGTTGTTCGCACTTTTAAGGCCGCCGTGACGCGAGATGCAAGGCGGATTTTGAGCAAGCCGGGCAAGGCGCTATGGCAGCGGAGTTATTACGAGCGAGTGGTACGGGACGGAAAGGAGTACGCCGACACGTACCGTTACATCTGCGAGAACCCGATGCGATGGGACGCGGACATGGAAAATTTGGCGATCAAGCGAGCCCACCGTGGCTGAGGTTCAATGTAGGGGCTCCTTGCAGGGGCACGATATATCGTGCCCCTACAATTGCTGGAGTATGGAGCCTCTGCCATAATTTGATCGCTTCGCAGCAAACGATGAGGAACAAGTGACGGGTAACGAAACAAGTCGGAGGGTGTGGAGCGGCAACGATATCCGCTCAGCGTTTCTGGACTTCTTCAAGCAAAAAGATCACAGGATCGTGCGCAGCTCTTCGCTTGTCCCGCATGGCGACCCCACGCTGCTCTTCACCAACGCGGGCATGAACCAGTTCAAGGACGTTTTCCTCGGCCTCGAGCAGCGCGACTACAAGCGCGCCACCAGTTGCCAGAAATGCGTGCGCGCCGGCGGCAAGCACAACGACCTCGAAAACGTCGGGTTCACCAAACGCCACCACACCTTTTTCGAGATGCTCGGCAATTTTTCCTTCGGCGACTATTTCAAGAAAGAAGCCGTCGCCTACGCCTGGGAGCTCGTGACATCTCCCAAATGGTTCAAGATTCCCAAAGAAAAGCTCTATTTTACCGTTTTCGGCGGAGCGGACGTCGCCTCTGGTACTACGCTAAGCGTGGACGAAGAAGCTGCCGGCCACTGGGTCAGCGTCGGGGCGGCGCCCGACCGCGTGATTGCCGTGCCTGGCCTGAAAGAGAATTTCTGGGCCATGGGCGACACTGGACCCTGCGGCCCATGCAGCGAAATTCATTACGACATGGGGCCGGCGGCGTCCGATCTCGGCCACGGCACAACCTCTCCGGCATGCGCTTTCCCCTGCGATTGCGGCCGCTACGTCGAAATCTGGAATCTCGTATTCATGCAGTTCAACCGGTTTTGCTTTGTGGAGAAATCGGGCAGTGATCATTCAAAGGAACATCTAGCAGAGGCCGCAAAGCAAGGAGTCTCAGTCCACGAACTTTACCGCTGCCTTATGGTTGAGCCGCTGCCGAAGCCCTGCGTAGATACGGGGATGGGGCTCGAACGAGTTGCCGCCGTCCTCCAAGGCAAAATCTCGAACTTCGACACGGATTTGTTCGTCCCGCTAATGAAGCGCGCCGCCGAACTTTGTGAGATAGATTTCAGCCGGGAGAAAGCGATAGAAGAAGGCAAAGGTGGGGCTGCTTCTCTGCGCGTCATTGCCGACCATTTCAGGGCAGCGACTTTTCTAGTAGCAGACGGAGTCATGCCATCGAATGAGGGCAGAGGCTATGTCTTAAGAAAAATTTTGCGGCGAGCCTTCTTGCACGGTCATTATTTGAATCCGGATGCGTTTCCGCAACTCTCACACATGGCTGGCGCTGTGCGTGAAGTGATGAGCGACGCTTATCCCGAACTGCTGGCCGCAGCCCCTATAACTTCCAAAATCCTTGATGCGGAGGAAGAGCGGTTTCATCGCATTACCGCAGCGGGCCTGAAGCAGCTAGAGGAGGACCTGGCTCCCTACGTCGCACAGAGCCGACCGCCCGAAGAATTGCGACAATTGCAACAGCGCGCTGAGCAAGTTACTCAGCAACCCTTCATTAGCGCTGGAGCAGGGGATCAGCTCCGAGAAGAACTTCGCGCTGCGGTTACCTATCCGGGCGAGAAGGCATTCAGGCTCTACGACACGTTTGGCCTCCCGCTTGATTTCATCCAAGATGCGCTCCGTGACAGAGGAATCTTCTTTGACAGTAACGGATTCGGGAACGCAATGTTGGCACAGAAAGAACGTTCACGGGCGTCGTGGAAGGGTGGAGCGAAAGAAGCGGCGAATCCGGCATACACGAAGTTGGCAGAAACGTTCAAGACGGAGCCGGACTTTTACTTTGGGACGAGCACGAAAGACTGCCGTATTGAAGCAATTATTGTAAAGAATAAGACCGCGAAAGAGCTAAAGCGCGGCGAGGAAGGCGAAGTCGCCCTCGACCGAACCGTTATCTACGCCGAATCTGGGGGGCAGGTACCCGACAACGGACAATTCTTAGACAATTCGGGGTCTCAAGTCATTGCGCTTGTCTTCGATGCTTACTATCCGGTGGCCGGCCTGATCGCGCATCGGATTAAGGCTCTCGAAACGATACGGGTCGGAGATCGAGTAGCCGTGATTGCGAACGCCGACCGCCGCGCGCACATCATGCGCAATCATACCGGCACTCATCTGGTCCACGCCGCGCTCCGGAATATTCTTGGCACGCACGTGAAGCAGTCCGGCTCACTGAACGCGCCCGATCGCCTGCGCTTCGACTTCTCGCATTTCGCGCAAGTCGAACTCGAGGAGTTGCGCGACATCGAAGACCAGGTGAACGAACAGATCCGGCAGAACGCGGAAATCGAGACCAGCGTCACTTCGCTCGAAGAGGCCCTCAATTCCGGCGCGCTGGCCTTCTTCGGCGACAAGTATCCCGAGCACAACGTCCGCGTGGTGACCATTCCTGACGAGCGTTCGCCGATAGGCTTCTACAGCAAGGAGCTGTGCGGGGGGACGCACGTGCGCCGCTCGGGCGACATCGGCGTGCTGAAGATTATTTCGGAACAGTCCATCGCCGCGGGCGTGCGCCGCGTCGAAGCACTCACCGGCACCGGCGCTCTCGAACACTACCAGCGCGCGGCCCAGCTCCTGACACAGATCGCAACTCAGCTCAATGTGGGTGAAGATGCCATTTTGGCGACGGTCGAGAAGCTAAATCAAACGGCGCGTCAGCTCGCGAAGCAATTGGAAGCCCAGAAAATGAAGGGAGCGCTTTCCCAACTCGACGAGCTTGTGTCTAAGGTTCAAATCGTGAAGGGGGTCAAGGTTATAGCCGCGGTTGTGGCGGACGTGGACCGAGAGGGTCTGCGCCAGCTTGTGGACAGCCTCAGACAGAGGCTGGGGTCGGGAGTAGTCGCTTTGGGCATGGCCGAGGACGGCAAAGTGGCTCTAATTACAGGGGTTACCAAGGACCTGACGGAGAAAATCCATGCCGGCAAGCTCATCAAGGAACTGGCCAAACGGGTGGGCGGGACGGGCGGTGGGCGGCCTGACTTGGCGGAGGCTGGCGGAAAGGACACATCTGCGCTAAAAAGTGCCCTTCAGACCCTCCCCTCTTTGATCGAACCCCTGGTATAATCCATTCCAGCGCTAGAAGCGTGTCCGCCGGGAGACAGTTCCCCGCCCGCGGGCATGGGCTGATCTGAAATCTCGGAAGTCGAATCGTTGTTTGTATGTGCGGCCGCGATGCGGCCGATGTAAGGCCTGACCGTGAAGCGGCCGACCTTATGTTCGATCGCGACTCGGTCGGCCCGCCTTCCCCCAAGGCAAAAATGGTTAAACGAGCGACCATTGCGGCATGCACGATCCTGGTAACGCTGGCTCTGTTTGCGGTTGTGGCCAGCGCCCAGATCGCCTCAGTAACGGACGATAGCGGCCGGAAATTGTTCATCAACGATAACCGGTCCGCCGCCCTGAAGCCCGCGCCCGCAAAGTCCCGCGCAACCATCTATCTGCCCGCTGAATCTTCTTTTATAGGGCGATCCCGGCCGTACCTGAACCTGGACCGCGACGGCGCGGAGAAGATCGTCCGGGAGGCGGCGGACCGTCACAGCATGGATCCAGCACTGATCCGTGCGGTGATCGAAACCGAGTCCGGCTGGAATCCCGGCGCGGTGTCGCGCCGCGGAGCGGCGGGACTCATGCAACTTATTCCGCAGACGGCGCAACGATTCGGAGCGAACGACGTGTTCAACCCGCAGCAGAACGTGGACGCAGGAGTCCGATACTTGAAGACGTTGCTG
>Ga0209056_10002696_pt1 | contig 18988 bp, 19 predicted proteins | sample GraSoiAngelo_114_FD_185876 | JGI IMG/M metagenome (GOLD analysis project Ga0209056, IMG submission 185876) | Grasslands soil microbial communities from the Angelo Coastal Reserve, California, USA - 14_0903_13_40cm (SPAdes) (version 2) | ecosystem: Environmental > Terrestrial > Soil > Grasslands...
ACCGAGGTCGAGGACGGCGATCTTGCCTTCTCCTTTCTTCTCGAGGCCGTACGCCAACGCGGCCGCCGTCGGTTCGTTGACGAGTCGGAGGACCTCGAGGCCCGCGATCTTGCCCGCGTCCTTGGTCGCCTGTCGCTGGTTGTCATTGAAGTAGGCAGGCACCGTGATCACAGCCTGGTTAACGGGCTGGCCGAGGAACGCCTCCGCGTCCGTCTTGATCTTCCGGAGAATCATCGCGGAGATCTCCTGGGGCGTGTAATCCTTCCCCTCGATCCGCACCTTGTAATCCGTCCCCATCTTCCGCTTGATTTGCATGACGGTTTTGTCGGGGTTCAGGACCGCTTGGCGCTTCGCCGGCTCGCCGACGAGGATTCCGTCCTTCGTGAAGGCCACGACGGACGGGAACATCTTCCCGCCGTACGCGCTGCCCTCGGCGCTCGGGATAATCCGAGGTGTTCCCCCTTCCATGTACGCGGCCTCGGAGTTGGTCGTGCCGAGGTCGATTCCGATAATCTTAGCCATTCGTTTCACCTCTGTTTCTGATAACAATCACTTGAGCGGGACGCAAGACGCGATCGTGGAGCCGATATCCCTTCCGGACGACCTCTTTCACGGTGCCGTCCTTCCCCTCCGGTTCCGGCACCTGCTCGATGCAATCCATCTCATACGGATCGAAGACCCGCCCCTGGGCGGGGATCTCCTGCAGGCCGGCGTCGTGGAGGGCCCTCGCAAGGTTGTCGCGGACCATCCGGACCCCTTCTCTGGCCTTGCCGTCGAGCGCCGCCACCGCGGCGTCCATCTCGTCGAGGACGGGCAACAGACTGGAAATCAGGAGTTCGTGGGCGAACTTCACGACCGTCTCCGCATCGCGGTCCGCCCGCTTGCGGTAGTTCTCGAACTCCGCCTGAAGATACTTCAGCTTCGTCACGAGCTCCTCATTCTGGCGGCGCAGTTCGGCGAGTTCGTCGCGCGGTGCGACCTCTTTCGACTCGGTGGAGGTGGCCTCTCGAGCCTCCTCCTCGTCCTGGAGCCCGGGTGACTTCTCTTTCATCTCACGTACCTCGCTTGATCCGCACGCGATGGGCCTGGATCCGACGGAGCGTGACGTCGACCACTCCGTTGCGGTACGTCACGTCGGCGCCGTCCGGTTCCACAGGCTGGGGCAGCTCGACCTCCTGATGGAAGGTGCGTCCCTCCGCGTCCAACGCGTGGACCGTGAGACGGTCTTGCGTCGTGGTGATTTCGAGCGATTCCCGCGACGCGCCCGGCAATTCCAACGTGATGTAGATCCACGACGCATCGACGACGACTTCCGGGGCGGGGTCTCGGACCAACCGGCTCTCGTCGGTGACGGCCGACGGCGGTCCCAACGCGGGAGGGCTCGACCTCTCGATCGATGGGAGACTGCGGTGCGCGCCGAGGCGCCGAACGACGCGGTCGACGACGTCGGGGACGTGACCTTCCCCGTCGCCGGACGGTTCTGAGACCATGGGGACCTCCGGGGCCCCCGCTGCGGGGGCCTCAGAAATCTTCGCCGTCGCCTCCGCCTTCGCCGCCTTCGCCGCCCTTGCCGGGGCCGGGTCCTGCGCCCGCGCCAGACCTGGCCGCGATGACGTCATCGATCCGAAGCACCATGACCGCCGCGTCCGTCGCCGAGGAAATCGCCTGCGTCCCGACTCGGATCGGCTCGATCACGTTCTCCTTCTTCATATCGGAGACCTTGCCGGTGAAGACGTTGATTCCCGCGGCCTTGTTCCCCTTCTTGTGCTCTTTCCGAAGCTCGATGAGCATGTCAATCGGGTCCAGGCCGGCGTTCTCCGAGAGGGTGCGCGGGATAATCTCGACGGCGTCCGCGAACGATTCAATCGCAATCTGCTCACGCCCGCCGACCGTGGACGCGAAGTCACGCAGGGCGAGCGCAATCTCCATCGCACTCGACCCGCCGCCGGTGATGACCTTGCTGTCCTCGATGGCGACCGCGACGACGCTCGTCGCGTCTTCGAGGGACCGCTCCAGCTCGTCGACCACGTGTTCCGTGCCCCCACGCAGGAGGATCGAGACCGCCTTCGGGTTCTTGCAGCCCGTCACAAAGGTCATCTCGTCATCGCCGATTTTCTTCTCGTACACGAGCTTCGCGAAGCCGAGGTCGTCCTTCGAGAGCTCGTCGAGCTTCGTCACGACCTTGCCGCCGGTCGCCTTCGCCAACTTCTCCATGTCGGACTTCTTCACCCGGCGCACCGCGTAGATCTCCTGCTTCGCGAGGTAGTGCTGCGCGAGGTCGTCGATGCCCTTCTGGCAGAAGACCGCGGTCGCGCCGCTCTTCTTGACGATCTCGACCATCCGCTTCAACATCGCCTCTTCCTCGTTCAGGAAGGCTTGGAGCTGGGTCGGGTCCGTGATCTCGATTTTCGCGTCGATCTCCGTCTTCTTGACCTCTAGCGCCGCGTCGATTAGCGCGATCTTCGCGTCCTTCACCTCGCTCGGCATCCCGGGGTGCACGCGCTCCTTATCCACGATGATTCCGTCGACGAGCGACGTGTCCGCGATCGAACCGCCCTGCTTCTTGACAATCTGGATGTTGTCGTCGTCCACGAAGTAGGCGCCGTCCGCGCGCTGTTCCGCGACGGTCGTGACGGCTTTCACCGCGATGTCAGCCAACAGCTCCTTGTGGCCGCTCGCGCTCTTCGAGGACATCGCCGTCATTGCGACCTTCTTCAGGGTGTCCGTGTCCTTGATCGAAATCTTTGAGGCGACCTTCTCGAGGACCTCGCGGGCCTTCTCTGCGGCCTGACGGAACCCGGCGGCAATCACGGTGGGGTGGATGTTCTGGTCGATCAGGTCTTCCGCCCGCTTGAGCAGCTCCCCGGCCAGGATGACGGCCGTCGTCGTGCCGTCGCCGGCTTCCTCGTCCTGGGTCTTCGCGACCTCGACGAGCATCTTCGCCGCAGGATGTTCGATGTCAATCTCCTTCAGGATCGTCACGCCATCGTTCGTGATGACGACGTCTCCGAGGCTATCCACGAGCATCTTGTCCATGCCGCGCGGTCCCAAGGTCGAGCGGACCGCATCGGCGACCGCCTTCGCGGCCGCAATGTTGTTGAACTGAGCTCCCTTGCCGCGTTCGCGGCGCGTCCCTTCCTTCAAGACGAGAATCGGCGTACCTGCTGGCATCATGTTGGTTCCTCCGAATATGGGATTCGGACGCTTGGCTATAGGGGGACTTCTATATAAGCATAGCGATAAGGCGCAGCGGGCCTTTCGCGTGCGCCGCTCCGGAGCGTGACAGGGCCATAATTCTATATGAACAAAGATGGTAGGTCGCCGCGTGAAGGAGCTCCTCCTGGAACTAGCGGACGCCGTCCAGCACGCGGTCGCGGAAATCGCGGAGGACCCCGCGGAGGTGCTCGGGCGCGGCGCGGATGGGGCCCCAAGCACCCGAATCGATCGCGTCGCGGAAGAGGCCGTCCTGCGGGTTTTGGAGTATGAGGACGCCCGGCTGAACGTCCTGAGCGAGGAGGCTGGGTTCGTCGACCGTGGTGGAGACGCCACCCTCGTCCTGGACCCGATCGACGGAACCCACAATGCCCTCCGAGGGGTTCCCGCATACTCGGTCTCGATTGCGATCGGCCGGTCACGCCTTGCGGATATCGAGGAGGGACTCGTCCGAGACCTCGTGTCCGGCGCGACGTACTACGCCGCGAAAGGACACGGCGCGAAACTGAATGGCCGACCGATCCGAGTCCATGGGTACGACCCGAAAGACCTCCTGTTCAGCGTCTACCTCGGGACGAACGCGGACCGGGACGCTGCTCGTATCGCTAGCCTCGCCCGTCGGGTGCGAAACTTGGGGGCGGCTTCCCTGGACCTCTGCCTCGTCGCGCGGGGGGCCGCGGACCTGTATTACATGCACAGCGCCGTCCCCGACCTCAGGCTGCGCGTGGTCGACATCGCCGCCGGCACGTTGATCGTCCGGGAGGCGGGCGGGCTTGTGCTCGACCTCGCCGGACGGGACCTCGACTTGCCCTTCGATTCGAGCGCGAGGACGGACCTCGCCGCGGTCGGGGACCGTCGGGTGTGGGAGGCGATCCGGTGAAGTTCGGCATCACCGCGAATCCGCACATCGCGAGCGCGATGGCCGCCGCGAAACAGGTCGCCGCTCGTCTGGCGCCCGCGCATGAGGTCCTCCTCGAATCGGACCTCGCTCGCGGGCTCGACCGCAAAGGGATGCCGCTGGCCCACATGAAAGCGGACGTGGTCCTCGCGATCGGGGGGGACGGCACGATCTTGCGGGCGCTCCAGCTTTGCGACTCGAAAGTGCTCGGCATCAACTCCGGATCCCTGGGGTTCCTCGCCGAGGTGGACGCGCAGGAAGCGGACGGCTACCTGGACCGGGTCGCGCGCGGGGACTATCGGGTCGAGGAACGGATGCGGCTCAAGGTAACCGTAGACGGGGAGCGGATGTTCGACTGCACGAACGAAGCGGTCGTCCACACCGCCCAAGTCGCGAAGATTCGACACTTTGAGACCCGCCTCGGCGCCGAACTGGTAGAGCGAGTTCGCGCGGATGGCATCATCATCGCGACGCCGACCGGATCCACCTCGTACTCGATGTCGGCGGGCGGACCAATCGTGGATCCGCACGTCGAGGCGATCATCGCGACCGCGATTGCGCCGTTCAAGCCCGCATCGCGACCGCACGTATTCCCGGCGACGGGGCAGGTCCACGTCCAGTTGGTGAAGCCGAAGGAATGCGTCCTCGTCATGGATGGACAACACGAGTCGACCCTCAAAGGCACCGAGGACGTCGTCCTCACCGCGTCCGAGCGGCGTGCGAAGCTCATCCGGTTCCGGGACGACTTCTATCGCCGGATCGAAGACAAGTTGTCTCGCCAGTGAGGGGTCCCATGAAGCCGGTCTCCGCGATTGCCCGAAAGACGCTCCGGATGATCCTCGAGGCGTCGCGCGACATGTACCCCCGCGAGTTCGGCGCGATTCTTCGGGCGGAGGAGGGCACGATCACGGAGCTGATCCTCGTCCCGGGGACCGTCAGCGGGAAGCGTCACGCGATCTTTCAGCTCCACACGCTCCCGGCGGACTTCTCGGTTGTCGGCACGGTCCACTCCCACCCGAGCGGCGTGTGCGAGCCCTCGGACGAAGACCTCGCCCTCTTCAACAAGTTCGGCGGGATCCACATCATCACCGGGTATCCGTACGCGGAGGACACGTGGGCCGCCTGGACCAACAAAGGGAAACGGACCGACCTCAAGGTCGTGACGTAGGCGCCCGGCGGCGATTCAGGATCGTCCGGTACAAGCTCTCGATCTGATCCGTCACCCGCTCGATGTCGAACGAGGCGAGGACCTTCTCCCGGCCCCGCTGGCCCATCGCTCGTCGGCGTTCCGGGTCGGCTAGGAGACGTCGAATCTTCGCGGCGAGGTCCCGCGGATTCACGGGATCCGCCAAGAGGCCTTCGCGGCCGTCCTCGATCACTTCTCGGACGCCGGGGATGTCGGCGATGATCACGGGTTTCGCGGTCGCCATCGCCTCCAGCGCGACGATCCCGAACGCCTCGAGGCGGGAGACGCTCGGCAACACGAACACGTCGCAGGCGGCGTAGACCTTGGGGAGGTTCTCCTCCGAAACGCGTCCTAGGAATCGGACCCGAGCCGCGACGCCGAGCGTGGCGGCCAACCGTTTCATCGCGCCGAGAAGAGGGCCTTCGCCCGCGATCAAGAACTGCGCATCGGGCACGTCGCGCGCGGCTTCGATGAAGTGTTCGATGCCTTTGTGTGGCACGATCCGACCGACGAGGAGCACGATCGGGACGCTCGCCAAGATCTTCAGGCGTTCGCGGACCCACCCGGCGTCGATGTCGGGGCGGAACCGGCGGTGGTCCACCGCGTTCGGAATGACCGCCGGGTTGTACCGCCAGACCGCGCGGCTCGTCGCTCCGTACGTCTGGGTCGTGACGACGAGCTGGTCGGCGTCGCGAAGGGTCGTGGCTCCGAAGCTCCGACGGTAAATCGATTCGATCAGGGTCCCGAGCGCCGAAGGCACGTCCACATCACAGTGGTACGTGACCACGTACGGGATACCCCGTTCCATCGCGACGGAGCCGGCGTACTGGGACGCGAGGGGCGGCGGCGAGTGCGCATGGACGACGTCAACGGCGATGCCGCGGAGGGTCGCTCGCATCTTCGGGACGATGGGGGTCTGCAGCATGAGGAACTGTGGCTTCACGCGGACGATGCGGAAGCCGTCGAGGACCTCCTCGGACGGAAGGGAGGCATCGTGCCGGGACGTGACGACCGTCACCTCGTGGCCTCGGGCCGCGAGCTCGCGGGAGAGGGACCGAACGTGGCTCTCGACGCCGCCGAGATGAGGCGAGAACCAGGGCGAGACCTGGGCGATCCGCACGCCCGCACCTCAAAAGATCCGGCTGCGAGGCGCGATGTTGCCGCGGACGCGGGCCCCCGGTCCGAGGAACGATTCTTCCCCAATGATCGTCCCCGCGTCGATCGAGGCGTTGATCCCCACTTTCACATCGTCTCCCATGATCACCCCGAGCTTCCGGAGGCCCGTGTCGATATCGACCCCGCGCCAGACGACCTTGATGGGCGCCTCGTCGAGCCGCAGGTTCGCGACCTTCGTGCCGGCGCCGAGGTTGCACCGTTCCCCGAGGATGCTATCGCCAACGTAGTTCTGGTGCGGAACATGCGCCTTCGCCATGAGGATGGAGTTCTTCACTTCGCACGCATTGCCCACCTTCGCGCCCGGGCCGATCGAGGTCGACGGCCGGATGTAGCAGTTCGGGCCAATCTCCGCGTCCGGGCCGATGATCGACGGCCCTTCGATGTACGAGCCCCGCCGCACGCGGGCGCCCTCCTCGATGCGGACCTCGCCGACGAGCGTCGCCCCCGGGTCGACATCCGCGAGGCTTTCCCCCTTCAAGGGAGCGAGCAGGGCTGCGTTCGCGCGCAAGAGGTCCCACGGTCGACCCACGTCAATCCACTCCCCGGGGAGCCGGAACCCATAGACGTCGCGTTTCTCCATGAGCGCTCGAATCGTGTCCGTGATCTCGTACTCCCCGCGAGGCGATTTCGGCGTCTTGTCGATGAGCGGGAAAATGTCTTCGTCGAATACGTAGATGCCCGCGTTGATCAGGTGTGATTTAGGCCGGCGAGGCTTTTCTTCGAGCGATGTGACCTTGCCGTCCTTGGTCTCGACGACGCCAAACGATTCCGGGTTCGGGACCTCGGCAAGCGCCAAAACGGGACCGCGGACTTTCGTATGATGGGCCACCAGCGCGGCAAGCCCGGCCGCGGACACCACGACGTCGCCGTTCATGCTCAGGAAATCGCCGTCGACGTGAGACCGCATGCAACCGATCGCGTGCGCCGTCCCCAGACGCTCGGCCTGCTCTTCGTACGTAATCGAAAGTCCGAGCGACTCCCCGGTCCCAATGCTCTCCCGGATCCGATGCCCTTGCCATCCGATGAGCACCGCGACCCGCGAGATGTCGGCGCCGCGGAGCGCCTCGAGCGTGTGGCGGAGGAATGGCTTGCCGGCGACCGGAAGAAGGGGCTTGGGAAGATTGGCCGTGAGGGGTCGCATTCGGGTGCCCTCACCGGCCGCGAGGACCACGGCCTTCATTCAGCGGCGCCTTTCGCGCTCGATAGGACCGTGGAATATATTTCGTTTGCTCTGGCCGTATCCCGCGACTCCGTCATGACGCGGATTTTCGGCTCCGTCCCGGAGAACCGGACGAGCGACCAACCATCGTTGAATTGGAGCCGCCATCCGTCGACTGTGGTCACATCCGCGCCGATCGACCGCAGCTTTGCATCGAGTCGAGACTCAATCGCGGCACGCCGAGACGGGTCGAACGGAATCGATCCGCGGATCACCGGGTACCGTGGGACCTCCGCCACCATCGCGTCGAGCGGACGCACGGCGACCATCGCGACGAGACGAGCCGCCGCATAAACGCCGTCGGGACAAAACGTCGACTTCGGGAATATCCACGTCCCGGACGGTTCGCCGCCGAACTCGGCCCCGCGCCGTTTCAACTCTGCAGCGACATAGACATCGCCGACCCGCGTGCGCCAGACCTTCGCATTCGGCAGGAGGTCCTCGAGGACCATCGACGCGTCGACGGGGACGACGAGGCCACGTCGTACTTCCTGACGCGCGAAAAGGGCGAGGAGCGCGTCGCCGCCAACGAAGCGTCCCTCCCGGTCCACCGCGACCATCCGATCTCCGTCCCCGTCGTGGGCGATCCCGAGATCCGCGTTTCCGGCGCGCACCGTCGATGCGAGGATTCCGAGATTCTCTTCCGTCGGTTCGGGCTCGCGTCCGGGGAAGTGCCCGTCCGCCTGGGCGTTGATCGCGAGGACCTCGCAACCCATTTGTCGAAGGAGGAACGGGGTGATCGTCGCGGTTGCGCCGCAGGCGCAGTCGACGACGACGCGGACCTTCGCGGGCCCGACGTCCTTGAGGATCGCCTCGACGTGATCGCGGACCAGGTCGGGTCGCGAGGAGGCCACCCCGGTGTGGTCCCATGTGGGCGGAGGAAACCGGCCCCGCTCGAGCGCATCCTCGACTTCCCGCTGCTGTTCCTCATCGAACGCCATCCCGTCCGGATTCCAGAGCTTGATGCCGTTGTAGGGAGCCGGATTGTGGGAAGCCGTGATGATAGCCCCGCATGCAAAGTCACGCGACCCGCGAGCCAACGTGGGCGTCGAAACCAAGCCCGCATCGATGGCCGACGCGCCGGCCGAGAGGACCCCCGCACCGAGCGCCTGGACGAGCATGGGGCCCGTGATCCGTGGATCCCGTCCGATGATCGTGTCGCCGTACAGGTCCCCGAGGATCATGCCGACTCGGAGCGCGAGGTCGGGTGTGATGTCGACGTTGCCGATGCCCCGGATCCCGGACGAACCGAACCGCGGCACGGACCACGAGATGTCGCGCGTGGTAGAAAGACTTCCGAAACTCCAAATCGAGGCCGTCGAACAAGAATTATATAGCGACGCCCGGATGCGCACGCGCGCGGCGGGTCGCACCGCGTCCAGGAGGGATCGGATGGTAATGGAGCCGGTAGGCGTCGAGGACGCCATCGAGAAGGCGAAGAAGAAAGGACTTCGACCGGGTCGCGTCAAGGGAACCGACGGAATTCAGTTCACGAAAGGCAGGAACAACCGGATCGAGGTAATCACCTGGGAGGAGTTCCGGTCCACCCTGGCGGAGAGGGAACTCGAGGTCTTCGATTCCAACGGCTTCATGAAGATCATGAAGAGACGCTAGTGAGGGCGCGACCGGCCGCCACTAGAGATCCCGCTTCCGTCCACAGTGCGGGCACACCTTCCAGTCGGGAAGGAGCGCAGCACCACACCCGTTGCAGGGCGCCGGCATCGCGGGCGTCATCGACTTCGCGACGCGCGCGGCGGTCGGAGAGAGATACTGCCAGAAGGCGAGGACCAAATTCCGGGCGTCCGTTTCGTACTCGGAATATGAGACCGCGCCGCCGAGGACCGCGACCGGCAGAAGGAACGCAGCCGTCACCGCGCCGGCGATTAGTCCTTCGTCCGTGATCTGCGCGTTGATCGTGAGATCCACATTGGTCCCGCCGTCCGCGTCGTTCAGGATCGCGTCGAACTCGCGGCGCAATCCGATCCGCGAATAAAAGGAGGATCCGTGCATGCGATACGGCCCCGTCTTCGTGAGCTGGAAGCCCTGGCGGCCCCACCAGTCCCACGCCTTTCGCCACGCGTCGTCGCGATGCAGGCCGGGGAAGAACCGCACCTCGCGTTTCTCGAACATGGAGCGGACCAAAGCCGGCTGCGTCTTAGGTTTTTCGCACCCGCGCGACGAATCACCGCAACATTCTTACGAGCCCACGAAATCGCCTCGCGCCGCGGCGTGCGTGGGTTGCCAAGCTTGGTCAAAGGCGCAGGGCTCAGGATCCTGTCCTGTAGGGGTTCGCAGGTTCAAATCCTGCCCCACGCATCCCCCCGACCGCGGGTCGAGCGACCCCTCGACGACGGACACAAGTGGGCATTGGAGGCGAATCGACGGTGCCCCGGAAACGACCCGTTGTGGTTTCCGGTGGCGGTCTTTGTACCGCGTCCATATGAACTTTATAAACGCGCACGAGGTTCGTCGGCCGACAGGCATCCGACGTCTCGTATAGCCCGTAGCTATACTTTCTCGCGCTCTCACGTTTGATATACAAAGCGCACACTATGCGCGAAACTCTTTCATAGCCCCAGCGGCATCTCACAGGTGCCCAGATGAACGGGAATCCGGGGCTCCCGGAACCCGCCTGCCGGCCATCGGACTGGCCTCGTTTTCATCTGGAGGTGATCCGTTGCCATCCCAGAAGTTCAGCCGGAAGTATCTGACACGGCACAAGAAGAGCGCGCAGCTCTGGCGCCGTGCCACACGGCTCACACCCGGCGGCGTTGAAAGCAACGTCCGGTACTTCAAGCCCCATCCGTTCCTGGCCGATTACGGCGACGGGGGCTACATCTACGACGTCGACGGCAACAAAATCCTCGACTTGATGATGGGGTTCGGCGCGCTCCTCCTCGGCCACAACAACCGGGACATCGCGCTCGAAGTGATCAAGCAACTCGAATCCGGGTCGATGCTCGGCGTCACGAGCGAACTCTTCATCGACTACATCCAAGCGATCCGGAAGGCGATGCCTTCGATGAAGAAGGTCCGGCTCTGTAACAGCGGGACTGAGGCGACGATGCACGCGATTCGGACCGCGCGCGCATACACGGGCCGCGACAAGGTCGCGAAGGCGGAGGGCGCGTACCACGGCGCCCACGATTACGCATTGCAAAGCATCGATATGGACGCGCGGACCGCTCGACGCATGACGGGATACCGACCGATCCCCTACGGCCGCGGCATCCCGAAAGCCGTCTCCGACACGGTCGTCGTCTTCCCGTACAACGATATCGACGCGACCGCTGCAATCCTCGACGACAACGACGACGAGGTCGGGGCCCTGATCATCGAGCCCGTCCTCTGCGGTCCCGGGGTCGTCGCCCCGAAAGGCAACTACCTCAAGCGTCTCCGGCAGCTCACGCGAAAGAAAGGAATCGTCCTCATCTTCGACGAGGTCCTCACAGGATTCCGGCTTGCGTACGGCGGCGCCCAGGAATACTACGACGTCCGGCCCGACATGACGACGTTCGGCAAAATCGCGGGCGGCGGCTTCCAGCTGGCGGGCTTCGGGGGCGAGGCGCAAATCATGAACGTCCTCGAGCCGGGCCGTGGCTGGAAGTACGCGACGTTCCACGCAGGCACGTATAACGGCCATCCGATTAGTGTCGCAGCGGGCCTCAAAGGTCTCCAGATCCTCGCGGAGCACCCGGAGTACTACGACCAAATCAACAGCCTCGGCCGCCAACTCTACGGCGGGCTCCAGGACCTCGCGGACGACCGCCGGATCCCCGCATGGGTCGAGTACGTCGGATCGATCGGTAATGTTTACTTCACCACAAAAGACGAAATCCGGAACTTCCGGGATACGCTCAGTGCGAACACCCGTCGATGGTGGAACTGGTTCATCCACTGCCTCGGGAACAACGTCCTGTTCGGCATCCCGAACACGGGCGAGCGCGCGTTCCTCTCCACGGAACACACGGAAGAGGACATCGAATGGGCCCTCGAGGTCGCGGACAACGCATTCGCCGCAATTGCAAAGGAGGCGGGACGCCACCGCGAGAAGGCGCCCGCCGTCCAGCTCCATGCGGTCGGCGAGCAGGCGGCGCTGTACGGAGAAACGCCCCTCCCGCGGAGCGCGTGAGACGCCCCGGCGTGGGGACGACCAGCGGGAGCAGACCGGTCAGTTCAGCGGCTGCGTCTCCTCGGCATACTCGACGACCTGGATTCCACGTCCTCGCGCCGAGAGCTCTTTGAAGTACGCAATCGGTTCGAATGCGACTTCGGGAGGGATTACCCCTCGGTCCTTGATGAGGCCCTTGACCATCCACTGGGCCGCGATGGATGGCGGCACTCCGGTATCGACGACGCCTCCCCCGACGTTCCAGTTCTTGTGGGGCCACGTGACCGCCTCGTAGCGGAGGGTTGTCGGATTCCCATCCCGTTCGCCAATCAAGACGCAGCGTTGGATGTCCACGTCGAGCTCGGGCTCCTTCGGTTTCGGGAGGGCGTCGATCACGGTCGACGTGACGTCGTATGGTCGGACCGTCGTTCCTTCGACAACCAACGCCTCCCGACTCGCGAGGCCGAGGCGGACGAGGGCGGCGATCGTCTCGCGAAATTCGGGTGGAAACGCGACGATGAAGTCCATCTCTTGGACGCCTTTGCCGATCGTCTTCGGCATCGTCGCGAGCTCCGAGTGAATCGTGTAGTATCCCTCGACGACCCCGACCGGGGGCATGAACTCGGAGCGCTCGAGGCCGGAGAGCGCGGAGACGAACCGGATCTTGCCCTTGCGCAAAATCGGTGCGTCGAGCGAGAACTCGTCGAAGATCGTCCGGATCGCGTATGGCGGGACGAACTTGCCGGGCTCGCCGCCGGAAACGACCGCGCCGCTGCTCCGGAGCATGACCTTCTCAACTTTGTCGAGCTTGCCCGCACCGTACATCCCCATGACATTCATCGTGCCCGGGGTCGAGCCGATCCCGAGGACGCACGTGACGCCCGCGTCCTTCGCCCGCGCATCGAGCGCCAGCTGGCGGAGCGTCTGATGGTAGAGTCCCCCGAGGTCACAATAGTGAGCCCCCGCGGAGATCGCCGCCTCCATGATTGGGACGTTCAGGTCGTACCAGGTGCTGTTGATCACGCAATCCCAGTTTCGCAACTCGCGGACGAGCGCCGCGGAATCCCGTGCATCAACGGCGATCGGTGCCGCGCGGTCGTCGTGCTGCGCCTTCGCGACCCCCTCCGCCTTCGCCAGACTCCGGCCCGCGATCCCCACTCGGTTGACCTCGCGCGCGGACAGGAGGTCCGGGACCGTGGACTGGGCCATGGCTCCGTACCCGCCCAGAATCAGGATGTCCAAGGCGCCACCCTCGTCGCGCAAGCCGGGTCGTCATTTACCCTTTTCGGGGCCTCACCTGTCCGGGAGCCGCGCGGCTGCAAGGAGGCCTGAGCCCGCGAGGACAAGCGCTACACTGACCCCGAACGCGGGCGCGTATCCCAGGAGCTGCGCGGTGAATCCCCCGAGGAGCGGACCGAGGATCGACCCGAAGCCTTGGACCGCGTTGTAGGTCCCGAACGCCTCCGCACGCGCGTTTTCCGGAGCGAGGCGCGACACGAGGGTCGAACCCGCGACGTTGATGACCGCCCAGCACAGACCGACGCCCGCATGCAGCGCGAAAGCAATTCCGAGCCGGGAGGTTTGCGGGAGGGCCGCGAGGCCGACGACCAAGAAGGAAGGAAACAAAATCGAGCGGCCGATAGCCGCATAGAGCTGCGTCGACCGGTCGCCCCGGGCGGAAATCCAACGACCGACGCGGGGATAGGCGACAATCGAGGTCGCCTGGCTCGCGATGTAGACGGCAAAAATCTCGGGGCTTCCCATTCCGTAGACCTGTGTAAGAAAGATCGGGAAGAACCCGTAGAACGCGGTGAAACCACCGAACAGAAGGAAGACGCAGATCAGATAGATTCGGAGGGACCGTGGGAGTCGCACCCCGGCGCCATGTCCCGTTGGCGAGATGAAATGGAGAATCCGCATCGGAAGGAAGCGACCCTTCTCGACGCGCGGATGGACATCGACGAGGCGGACCTCGCGACGGTCCACCCGAACGGCCGGCTCGCGCGTCCAGAGCTGGGCGAGGAGGCCCGCGAGGAGACCGAGGGCCGCGCCAATCACGAAGAGGGCGCGCATCGAAGGCGCCTCCGCCCCGAGGATCTGGGGCCCAATCACCAGCCATCCGACGCCGAGTCCAAGCCCTGCGACCCATCCGACCGCCCCGATCCGACCGACGAGGGCGAGCCTCGCGGGCCACTCCTTGCGGTCGGCGGTCTCCATGAGAAGCACCGTCCCAACGGGGCCGCTCGCGGCGCCGAGAAAGCCCGCGAGGAGGTTCGCCAGATAGAACCCGGACATCGTCTGGCTCAATCCCATGGCGAGCGAGGCAATGCCGCTCCCGAGGAATCCGATCAGGAGGAAGACCTTGCGACGCCCGAGGCGATCCGAGAGGGATCCCCACAGCATGAATGCGGGGACCGAGGCGAGGCTCGTGGCGGCTGCAATAATCCCGATGTCGGAGAGGTTCCCGCCGAGGGCGTATGCGAAGAGCGGTATCAGCGCGGACGTCGCGCCGCCGGCGACCCCTTGAGGGAGGTACGAGTAGAACCAGTGCGACCCATCCGTGCGGTCCATCCCATCCCGCGACCGTTATGGGGTCGGCGCACCCGCGCCGACATATTTGGCCTTTCCTCCGCGTCGAGATTGGAACGGCACGCCCGCGAACCGCGAGGCGATTCGACTCAGAGCAGGTCGACCACGAGCTTTCCCGCCGCGATGAAGAGGACCACGATGAAGATCAGCGCGACGGGGCGCGTTCGGAGAGCCCGGAGCCCCCATCGCGAGCCGAGGTACGCCCCGACGAACACAACCGGGAAAAAGAGCGGAATGAGGATGAAGTCGGAGGGCCACGCGAACCCGCCGGGCCGGACCGCGAGATTCACGACATACGTCGCGAAGCCCACGGCCGCGGTCGGGATGATCAACAGGGAAGACGTCCCGATCGCCTTCCGTGTCCGCCGACCAAGGCCGTACACCATGAGGGGGACATTCAGCAGACCTCCGCCGATCCCCATGCTCCCCGAGAGGAACCCCGAGCCCACGGTCGCCGCCGTGACGCTCGTCTTTCGCGGAGGCGTCATCTTCGAGTCGTCGTCTTCGTCCACCTCCCGGGCGTTCTTCAGCCAGTCCGACAGCATGTACACGCCGAAAGTCAGGAGGATGGTCGTGAAGAAGGCCTTGAACGCCCGATCGTCCACGAGGACGAGAAGCGTGAAGAGCGTCCCCAGGACCGCGCCGACCAAGGCGCCGGCCACGAGGGTCCCCCCGAGGCGGAAGTCGACGAGACCTTTCCGGTGGTGGTTGATGACGGACGATGCCGCGGTCGCGATCGTGAACGTGAGGGAGATGGGGACGGCAACGTCGCTCCGGGTGACGCCCGTCGAAAGCAGGATCGGGACAAACAGGAGCCCTCCGCCGAGGCCGAGGTTCGCGTAGATGAACGCGACGCCGAAGATGAGGACGGCCTGTAGGAGCAACAGGAGCGCGTCCACCTCGCGCGCAAAGTCGGTGCCGTATTAATTACTACCGAGAAACTACGGGAGCAGGACGGTCCGAAGGCCGATGGTCCTCCTCGTGCGGTTCGGCGAGATCGCGTTGAAGAGTCGGTTCGTGCGACGTCAGCTCCGGGACCGACTCGTCGCGAACATCCAAGACCTCTTCGCCGCGGAAGGCGTCGAGTGCATCACGGAGTCGGACGAGGCCCGCGTGTACGTGCATGCGGACCACATCGAAAAGGCCCGAAGCATCCTTTCACGCGTCTTCGGCGTCGTATCGATGAGCCCGGCCACGGAGGTCCACGCCGATCGGGCATCGTTGCGAGATGCGGTCGTCTCCGAGGCGGCGATCGCCTTGTCTCCCGGCGCCACGTTCGCCCTCCGGACCCGTCGGGTCGGAACCCATCCGTTCACGAGCCAAGATCTCGCGCGCGAACTCGGAGACGAGATCCGTCAAGCGAATCCCGAGAGCCGCGTCAACCTGTCGCGGCCGGATGTCGAGATCCACATCGAAGTGCGTCAGAACCGCGGGTTCGTGTTCCGCGAGGTGTGGCCGGGGCCGGGCGGGCTCCCGCTCGGTAGCCAAGGCCGGGCCCTCGCGGTTGTGACGGACCAAGCCGGGATGGTGGCGGCCTGGATGGGCATGAAGCGCGGATGTCGCGTCGCGGTCGCCACGCCCCCCACAGGTCGCGTAGTGGACCCGCTCCGCCGGTGGGACGTCCGGCTGAAGGTGCTCGACCTCCCGCCGGATGGGCGCGTGCATGAGCTCGTGAAGATCGCGAGAGCCGACGCGGTTTTCCTGGGGACGCGGTGGTCCGCGTTCGACCCGGACACGCGGGGTGGGCTGAACGTGCCCGTGTTCGAGCCTGTGATAGGGCTGACGGACGACGAAGTGGGACACTTGGCGTCCCGGATCGAATCGGCCTGAATCACTTTCCGAGCCGATCGTGGCTGCCGATGCTCGGTCGGACCTTTTCCGCGCCTTTGCCTTTGTGCAGCAGCCCGCGTCCTTTCTTCCCAGCGGACGTCAGACCCCGGAAGACCCGTCCGCGGTTCGCCGGTTCACAGATCCAGTTGATCTTCGGATCGTTGCGGATCACGGGATGCTGCGGATCCACGAGGATGACCTCGTAGTACTTGTGCGTCCCGTCCTCGCCGACCCAGTAGGAGTTGAGGACCTCGAGGTTCGGATAGTGCCGCGCGGTCCGCTCCTCCGCGATCCGCTGGATCGATTTCGCCATCGTGATTTTGACGAGGCCTCTCCGCTTCGGATGACGACCGCCCATCGGCTTGGGTCGTCGTCGGCCGCCCCGACGGACCCGCGCACGGACGACGACGTAGCCTTGCTTTGCGCGGTATCCGAGCTCGCGGGCCCGATCGATTCGGGTCGGCCGCTCCAAGCGCACGAAAGCAAGACCGCGACGCCATTCGACGAGCCGTGCAAAATGGGTCTCCTTCACGACCCCGCTACGGGGATTCTTCCACGCTTGTTTCACGAAGGCATACAAGTTCCGCGGCCGGGCGGGGGCCTTTGCTTCTCCTGCCGCGGCGATCTTCAGCTCCGGTTCCGGAGCCTTCGGGGTTTCCTCTGCCATGGCCCAGCCCCCTGGATTTGTGGATTCGCCCGGAGGTACATCTCCGACCAGGGTCGACGAAAGCGGGCAGCCAACGGCGCGGAGTATTAAAGGGCTTGTGCCTTCCGGGCCCGGCGCGTCGCACGGCCGCCGTTCCCACGACGCGCGCTGTGTTCGTACGACTGGACAATCAACCGGGCCGCCAGCTCGACCTGAGCCATCGACGAGATCTCAAACCGGGACCGGAACCAGCCCCACCCCTGGGTCCGAGGCGCGCGTCGCGCAAGCCCGGTGGAGTCCGCGAGGTCCCGCGGCCTCGGAAGGATGAATACCTGTACACGACCTCGCAGCGGGCGGAGCTCGGCGAAGACCCGGTCCGCGTTTCGGCTCCGCCAGGCGATCCAGTACCGACTTGCGCGTTCCACAACGCGATCTTGGCGTCGGCCTGCCGCAACCCGCACCCGCGCGCGCAAGGCGGACACAATCGCGCTCGACGTACTGCGCGTCCATTCATTGTTTGGTTCCACGTCTCTAACCTCCCGATTCCCCAACCGGTTTCCTCAGGATGAACAGGAACTTGAAGCCCCGAAGGAAGAAGTTGAACCGACGGGCCCGGTGCTCCCACAGCGGGGACGCAGAGCGGTCGTGGTGGCGAACGAGGACGACCGTGTCGCGGACCTCGAAGTCGTGTGACAAGACCGAGAGAAGGCGGAATCCGACCGGGGTGTAGGCGCCACCGCGGTACTCGTCGGCGATGATCCACGCGAGGACACCACCCGGTCGCAGCACGCGCCGGGCCTCGGCCGAGACGCGCGCCATCTGTTCGTAGAACCGCGGTTCGCGGCACGAAATTCGGCCGAGACATCGCGAATCCGACCCGTACACGATGTTATCCGAGTACGGCGAGTCGACCACGGCGAGCGCGGCCGCATTCGCTCGAAGGGGCCACTCCCTCGCGTCCGCGCGGAACACGCTTCGATACCTCGGGGTGAGATCGAACGACACGGCACGCCGGCCGAGCGAACGAGCCACCGCCCCGATCGTTCCCGACCCCGCCATCGGATCGACAACGAGCTCGTCCGGCCGCGTGTATCGGCGCACGAGGTTCGAGACACACCGGGCCGGGGTCACGCCGTTGAACGATGGGTCCCCGGCGTCTGGATCGCCCTCCGACTGAGTCGGAAAGTCCCAGCACGTGGTCGCCTCGAGGTCCGTCTTGCCGAGCATGGCCCACGCCTCGCTCGAAACCGATGACGCGGAACGTCGCGGCACGCGAGCCATGACGAATGCTAGGGGTTTCCGTGGTATGAACGACCTCCCGGGAGGGGGATGCGTGAAAGTGAAAATCTGCCTAGGGAGCTGTGGATGTATCGTGCAGAAGACGCCGGACCCTTGCGAGGGTTGGGTACGGTCGATCCCGATCCGCGAGGTGGGCCGCGGCGCACGCGTTCCCGAGTCGGAGCGCTTCCGGAATCGAAGCGCCCTGAAGCTTCGCGTGGACGTACGCGGCGTTGAACACATCGCCGCAACCGGTCGGATTGTCGATCGGCGCGGGCACGGCGCGGGCGCTCACGACGCGCTCGAGGGTCACCCCCGTGGATCCGTGCTCGGCCTGATGGAGGACGACCTCCTCGGCGCCGAGGGAACAGAGATGGCGGGCGGCTTCCGAAGGCGAGGAGACGCCTGCGATTGCACACACCTCCGTCTCGTTGCCGAAGAACATGTCCACGAACGGGAGGCAAAGGCGGACACTCTCGATCCGCTCCTTCGCCCAACCGCGAGGATCTGTCGAGACGTCCAGGGACGTGGTCGCCCCGGCCCGCCGTGCCCGGGCGAGGAGGACGGCGCTCGGCCGTCCGATCAAGCCTTCCGTCCACCAGAACCCGGATCGGTGCATATGGTTCGCGCCCCGGATTGCGGAGGGGGTGACGTCGCTCGGTCGCAAGCTCGCGTTCGCGCCGAGGGACGTAATGAGGGCGCGCCTCCCATCGGACCAGGTCAGGGCCACCGTGGCCCCGGTGGGACGTCGCGGGTCGACTCGCAGGATCGCGCGGACGCGTCCCCGTCGATACGCGCGGCGGAGGAACGCGGCTTCCTGGTCGGCGCCCACGCAGCCGATG
>Ga0209056_10002697_pt1 | contig 18986 bp, 16 predicted proteins | sample GraSoiAngelo_114_FD_185876 | JGI IMG/M metagenome (GOLD analysis project Ga0209056, IMG submission 185876) | Grasslands soil microbial communities from the Angelo Coastal Reserve, California, USA - 14_0903_13_40cm (SPAdes) (version 2) | ecosystem: Environmental > Terrestrial > Soil > Grasslands...
CGCCCCGGCGGCGCCGGACACGACGACTTCCTCCTCCCCTCGCACCGCGCGCAGGAAGCTCTCCAGCTCGAGCTTGAGGGGCTCCGCCTCGAGCGCCTCGAGCCGCACGTGCTCAACGATCTGCTCGAGCGTGGTGGCGCCGAGCCCCTGCCAGCCCGCCTTCAGCCGGAAGAAGTCACCGCTTCCCTGCGCGAGGTCGAGGGAGAAGTACCCGTTCGGCTGAAAGATGCGGAGCTTGCGGGTGCGGTCGCGCGACACCCGGCTGGCGGTCACGTTCGCGATGGCGCCGTTCGCGAACTCGATTCGGGCATTGGCGATATCCACGTGCGTCGTGAGGAGCGGCACCCCGGTGGCCCGCACGTCCATGACCTCCGAGCGAACCAGCTCGAGTATCAGGTCGAGGTCGTGGATCATGAGATCGAGGATCACGGCCACGTCGGTGCCGCGCGGCTGGAACGGGGCCAGCCGGTCGATCTGGAGGAACCGGGGCTCGGCCAGATACGGCGCCGCGGCGCGGACGGCGCGATTGAAGCGCTCCACGTGCCCCACCTGGAGCACCAGGCCCTGCCCGGCGGCGTGACGCACGAGCTCGTCTGCCCCCTCGAGCGTATCGGCGAGCGGCTTCTCCATCAGCAGCGCGAGGCCCCGCTCGAGGACCGCCTGGCCCACCTCCGCGTGCACGGGAGTGGGCACCGCGACGGTCACGGCATCCGCACCCTCGAGCAGCGCATCGAGCGCGGCGTGCGCCACGGTGTCGAGCTGTTTCGCCACTTCGGCCGCGCGCGCGGGGTTCTTGTCGTAGATACCGGCAAACGTGACGCCCGGCATGTGTCGCAGGAGTCGCGCGTGATGGAAGCCGAGGGCGCCGGTACCAACGACCCCGACGCGCACCGGCGTGCTCTTCCGCGTGCTCACACCATCACCCCGCGCTGCGACCCCTCGATGAACTTGAGGAAATTCTCCACCTCGGGGATCTGCGGCAGCTCCGCGCGAGCCTTGGCGATGCCCTGACCTACGGTCATGTCGGAATTGAACAGCAGCCGGTACGCCCGCTTCAGCGCCAGCTTCACCTCTGGGGAAAAGCCGGCGCGCTGCAGCCCGACCGAGTTGAGCCCGTAGAGATGGACCGGATTGCCGACGGCCTTGGTATACGGCGGCACATCCTGGTTCACGCGTGAGCCGCCGCCCACGAAAGAGAACGTGCCGATCCGTACGAACTGATGGATCGGCACGAGCCCCGAGATGATCGCGCGGTCCTCAATCGTCACGTGGCCGGCCATCTGGACCGCATTCGCCACAATCACGTCGTTCCCGATGACGCAGTCGTGGGCCAAGTGCACGTACGACATCAGAAAGCAACGCTGGCCGACGGCCGTTTTTCCCGTCGCCGCGGTTCCCCGATTGATCGTGCAGTATTCCCGGATCACCGTCGAGTCGCCCACCTCGACCCACGTGTCCTCGCCTTTGTACTTGAGATCCTGCGGATCGTTGCCGAGCACGCTGCCGTAGCCGACCCTCACGCCGGCCCCGAGCTTGACGTTGCGCTCGAGCACGGCGTGGGCGGCGATCTGGCAGCGCTCGCTCACGGTGACACGGGGGCCGATGATGGCGTACGGGCCGACGGTGACGTCCCCGGCGAGGTGGGCCGTGGGGTCGACGAGCGCCGTCCGGTGGATCACCGATCGACCACCGAGGCCATCATCTCCGCCTCCGCCACCACCTGCCCGTCCACATAGCCGACGCCTTTCATCTTGCAGGTCTTGCCGCGGAACTGGAGCATGTCGAGCTCGAATCGGATCTGGTCGCCGGGCACCACCGGCCGCCGGAACTTCACGTTGTCGAGCGACATGAAGTAGACCACCTTGTCCTCGACGTTCTGGCCCTCGAAGTAGCCCATCAGCAACATGCCGCCAACCTGGGCCATCGCCTCAATGATCAACACTCCCGGCATGATCGGATGCCCGGGGAAGTGCCCCTGAAAGAACGGCTCGTTGATCGTCACGTTCTTGATGCCGACGATCCGCTGCTGTCCCTCTACTTCGATGATGCGATCCACCAGGAGGAAGGGATAGCGGTGCGGCAAGACGTCCATGATCCGGCCGATGTCCATCTTGGGTGGGCCCGCCCGGCGCGCCGCACGGGCCACCGCCCGCGCCAGAGTGATATTGCCGCCATGGCTAGGCCGCGTCGCGATGATATGGGCACGCACGCGTCCGCCCGTGAGCGCCAGGTCTCCCAGGATGTCTGCGGCCTTGTGCCGGACGAACTCGTCAGGCCAGCGCAACTGGCCGCCGTCGGCGAGGCCGCGTTCGTCCAGCACAATGGCGTTGGCGCTGGACGCACCCTTGATGAGGCCCTTTGCCTGGAGCGCCACCACTTCCGACCTGAACCCGAAGGTACGCGCCGGCGCCAAGTCGCGCGCGAATTCCTGCGGCGTGACCGTGAAGCTCCCGTGCTGGCGGCCGATGAGCGGGTGCGGCCACTCGATGGTCACGGTCAGGCGCAGCTGCTTGTCGGGCGCCACCACGTACGTCGAGTCGCCGTCGCTCACCGTGAACGGCGCCGGCACGGTTAGCACCAGTGGTTCGCCGTCCGTCTCCGTGGGGCCGGCGCGCTCCAGCGCTTCGAAGTAGGGCTGGAAGCTGCCGTCGAGAATCGGCGGCTCGGGGCCCGAGACCTCGACCGTCAGATCGTCGATCTCGTGCGCCGCGACGGCGGCGAGCAGGTGCTCCACGGTCTGGATCGTGCTCTCGCCCTTGCCGATGGCCGTGCGGCGCTCCACCGCTTCGACTTCGGAGAGGAGGGCGGGAACCTCGGGCTTCCCCGCGAGATCGACGCGCCGAAACACGATCCCCTGGCCGGGGGGCGCCGGCAAGAACGCCACCTCGGTGCGGGCGCCGGTGTGCAGTCCCGTCCCCGAGAGGGCGGCCTTCTTCCGGATCCCGCGCCTACCGCCCTGTGTCATCGGTCCGCCGTACGAGCGCCTCCAGGTCGTCCACGATCTGGGCGAGCCGATACAGGGCACCCTGGGCCCGCAGGAACTCGCGGTGACTGCGCGCCGGATAGCCCGAGACGGTCGCCCCCGGATCGATGTCGCCGATCACGCCGCCCTGCACGGTCACGCGCGCACCCTTTCCGATCGTGACATGGTCGGCCAGGCCGGCCTGCCCCGCGAGAAAAACGTCGTCCTCTACATGCGTGCTTCCCGCGATGCCCGCCTGGCCCGCGATCAGGCACCGTGCCCCGATCCGGCAGTTGTGGCCGACCTGTACCAGATTGTCGATCTTCGTACCGGGGCCGATGACGGTGTCGTCGACGCTCCCGCGGTCGATGGTCGTGTTGGCCCCGATTTCCACGTCGTCCCCGATGATGCAGCGACCCACCTGCGGGATCTTGCGTGGCAGCTCGCCGCCCTTTCCCGGCACGTAGCCGAATCCATCCGCACCGAGTCGAACCCCGGCGTGCAGGATCACCCGGCTTCCGACGATTGTGCCGCTGTAGCAGACGACCTGCGGGTAGAGCTGCACGTCGTCGCCCAGCACGACGCCGTCGCCCAGGACCGCCGCGGCGCCGATGCGCACGTTCCGCCCGAGCCGCACGCCCTGACCCAGCACGGCGTACGGTCCGATCGCCACGGGCTCCTGCCACATCGCGCCCGTGCCGATCACCGCCGTGCGGTGGACACCCGGCTCCCAGGCGGGCTCGGGATAGAGCACGGGAATGACCGAGAGCAGCGCCACGTGCGGGTCGCGCACCACGACGCGACAGGCCGGCCCCGTCGTACCGTCAGGCACGAGGTCCGGCTTGCAGAGCACGATCGCCGCGCTAGACCGTTGAAAGTACTGGAGATAGCGTCGTGCGGCAAGAAACGACAGGTCGTCCGGCCCCGCGCGGTCGAGCGGCGCCACGCCCGAGACCGTCACATCGGCCGGACCCGTGAGCTCGCCGTTGGTGAGTGCTGCGATCTCGCGGGCGCTGATCCGCCGGCCGGGAGCTGCACCGATGGCGCCGCTCGTTCCCGCGCCTGCTCTGCCGGCCCCGCCCCCGCCCCCGCCCCCGCCTTCAGACGCCGGCCGGCCGCGCACGGGCTCTGGGCGCCCTACTTGGGCTGCTTCAGCCGCTCGATCACCTTGGCGGTGATATCGAGACTCGGGTCGGCGAAGAGAATGCTGTTGTTCGGCGCGTCCATGTCGAAGATGAACGAATAGTTGCCCTCAGCGCGGATCCCCTGAACCACGCCGAAAATGCGCGCCTGGATCGGCTGAAACAACTCCTGCTGGCGCTGCTGAAAGCGGCTCTCCAGGTCGTTCTGGCGCTGCTGCAGGCGCTGCTGCATCGTTTGCAGCTCCCGTTGCTTCGCCTGTTTCGCGGTCGAGGACAGGGCGATGGATTGCTGGTCGAACGCCTTCATGGCGGAATCCCACTGCTGCTGCATGCGTTGCAGGGTGTCCTGGATCGCCTTGCGCTCCTTGCCCAACGCCGAATCCGCTGCGGGGTATCCCGGAGTTTGCTCGAGGATCGTCTGCGACTTGATGTAGCCGACCTTGAGCGCGCTTTGCGCCTGCGCCCGACCCACGGCCGGCGCGCCCACGACGAGCCCCAGCCACACCCCTGCGGTCACCACACTTCTCATAACGGTCTCCCAATGAAGAAAGGCTACGGTCCAGGGTGCCCCGACGCGCCGGGCGCTCCGATCAGAAGAAGTTGCCCAGCTTGAAGTGTAGCTTGAAGCCCGGCGCCGGCCGGCCGAAGTTGTCCGTGCGGTCGAAGCCGTACGCCCAGTCGATGCCGATCGGACCCAGCGGCGAGACGATGCTTACGCCCAAGCCGGCGCCGCGGAATAAACGCGTCGGGTTGAACTCGCCCGCGTTCGCCCACACGTTGCCTGCGTCGACGAAGGCCGAGAGGTAGAACATCTGCGAGATGCGCGCACCGATCTCGCCGGTGGTCGCGAAGTACGCTTTGCCGAAGGAGCTCGCGCTCGCCTGCCCGTTGCTCGCCGTGGGATCGTAGCCGCGCGGGGTGATCGAGAACTCGTCGTAGCCGCGGAGCGGGATGCCGTATTGCACGCCCCCCATGGTGAACAGCTGATCGAAGAAGGGCGAGTTACCGAACACGAGCCCCGACCGCGACGACAGCCCCATCACGAACTTGACGGGGGAGGTGCTGGCGGCGCCCCCGAGCTGCCCCAGCGGGGCGTACCAGCGGCCTTCGAGGTCGAGGCGCTGGAAGTTGCCCGAGCCGCCGAGCGGGCCGCCGGACTGCGAGATGCCGATCGAGTGCATGGTCCCTGCCGTCGGGAACGGAAGATCGATCCGCGTATCGCGCAGCAGCGAGACTCCGATCGTGGAACGGATGCAGTTGTTGCAGCTCAACGCCGCGAGGCCCGTGGTGGCGCCGGTGAACGTCTGGTCATCGATCGCATACGAGAAGAAGAGGCGGGTATAGCGGTCGTTGAACACGGGGAAACCGAACTGCACGCTCGCGCCTTCGCGCTTCAGCGTGCCCAGGTCGGCGATCGTGTAGCGCAGCCGGGTGTTGTGCACGTCGAACGTCCCCGAAATGCGCGACTCCTTGATCGCCGGGTCGGTGTAGCTCACCTGAAAGTCGCTGATGTTCTGTCCGAACTGCCACTGGAAGTGACCCTTCTTGCCCTTGCCGAACAGGTTCGGCTCGTCGAGGCCGAGGAAGCCGCCCACCCCGGTGCCCTGCCCCACCGAGGCCCCGAAATTGATGTTGCCGGTGTGCTTCTCCGTCACCCGGAAGATGACGTCGATGTCGCCCTGGTCGTTGGCGGGGCGGGTATCGGGGAACGGCAGCGGCTGCTGGAAGAAGCCGAGGTTCGAGATGTTCTGATACGACCGGATGAGCGCGTCCTGCCGGAACACGTCTCCGGGCAGGAGGACGATCGCCTCGCGAATCACGCGCTCGTGGGTGATGTCGTTGCCCGCGATCTCGATCTTGTTGACGATGGCGGGCTGGCCTTCGTTGATCGCCCAGCGCAGGTCCACGACGGGCTTGCCGTCAGCGCCGGTGCGACGGATGACCTGGGGCTGGATGTTGGCGTAGATGTAGCCGTTGTTTCGGTAGAGCGTGTAGAGGTCATTGACCCCGTTGTCCCAGCGCTCCTGACTGAAGTACACCGGGCCCTGGTCGGTGCCACCGAGGCCGAGGAAGCCGGTGCGGTCCCCACCCTTGAAGGGGAAGAGCTGCTGCAGCTCTTCGGTCGAGAAGCGCCGGTTGCCGACGATCTCGAACGCGCCGACGCGGTACGGCTCGCCTTCGCTCACGCGGACCACGAGCGTGGCCTTCCCCGTGGTGTCGTTCACGATGAGCGAGTCGCCGAGGACCTGGAAGTCCACGTACCCCTTGTCGCCGTAGAGCTTGGGGAGCCGCTCCTGCATGTCGGCGCGCAGCTTCTCGTCATCGTACTCGCCGGAGCGGAACCACCAGAACCCTTCGGGACGGGTCTTCATTCGACCCACGAGCTCGTCCATGGGGAAGTGCGTGTTCCCCTGAACCTGCACCTGCGCGACGGCGACGCGCCGGCCTTCGTCCACGTCGAAGATGATGCGGACACGAGACGAGTCGTCTTCGTAGATGGGGACGACCTTGACTTGGGCGAGGTAATAGCCGTCGGCGCGGTACAGGGAATCGATGCGACCGCGCGCGCGGGTGACGGCGGCGGGGTCGAGCGGGCGGCCTTCCGCGAGCTGCGCCTTGTCCCGGACGCTCCCCTCGGACACGCGATTCACGCCGCGCACCGCCCACTTCACGAGGATGGGGCGCTCGTGCACGCGCACGATGAGGAGTTGGCGGCCACCAGCGGTGTCTTGCGTCACCCGGACGTCGTCATACTGGCCGCTTCCGTAGAGCGCCTGGATCGCGCGCTGCACGTCGCGGTAGCCCAGCACCTTCCCGGGCGCGAGCCCGCCCTGCTCGAGCACCTGCTTGCGGTCGACGCGACGGAGGCCGAGCACCACGATCGAGTCGGGCGCCGTCGCGGCGGGCGCGGGCGTCTCACCGCCCTGCGCGCGCGCGGCGCGCGGGACCAGCATCGCAGAACTCAGGAGGATGACGGCGGAAAGCTGGCGGATCACGCCTTCGTGCCGGAGAGCGCGCGGAACGCCAACCGTTCCTTGTCCGGGGCCACGTCGACTTCGATCTCGTCGCCCCGCGCGAACTCGCCGACCAGGATCTTCTCCGAGAGCGGATCCTCGACGTACTTCTGAATCGCGCGCTTCAACGGGCGCGCGCCGAAGTGCTCATCGTAGCCGCGGTCCACGAGGAAGTCCGAGGCCGCCGGCGTCAACCGGAGCGTGAGCTCCTCTTCGCCCAACCGATGCTGCACTTCCTTGAGCAGAATCGTCACGATCGCGGCGATGTGCTCCCGGGTGAGCGGGTGGAACACGATAACGTCGTCCAGCCGGTTCAGGAACTCGGGGTTGAAGGTCTTGTTGATCTCTTCCTTGACCTTCTCGGCCATCTTCTCGAAGGTCGCCCGCGTATCGGGTTGGGCGAAGCCGAGGGCCTTGCCCTTCACCATGTCGCGGGCACCCACGTTCGACGTCATGATGACGACGGTGTTCTTGAAGTCGATCACCCGCCCGTAGTTGTCCGTCAGGTGTCCTTCGTCCAGCACCTGGAGCAGGATGTTGAACACGTCGGGATGGGCCTTCTCGATCTCGTCGAGCAGCACCACGGAGTAGGGCTTCCGCCGCACCGACTTCGTCAACGTCCCGGAATCCTCGTAGCCCACGTAGCCCGGGGGCGCCCCAATCAACCGGCTCACCGAGAACTTCTCCATGTACTCGGACATGTCGACGCGGATCAACGCGCTCGCGTCGGCGAACAGGAAGCGGGCGAGGCCGCGGGCGAGCTCGGTCTTGCCGACGCCCGTGGGCCCGGAGAAGATGAAGGACCCGATCGGACGCTTGGGGTCCTTCAGGCCCGCCCGGCTGCGGCGGATGGCACGCGAAATCACCGCGATCGCCTCGTCCTGACCGACCACGGTCTGGTGCATCTCCTCTTCCATGCGCAGCAGCCGCGCGGTCTCGGCTTCCTGGAGCCGCGTGACGGGAATGCCGGTCCAGCGCGAGACGATGAAGGCGACGCCCTCTTCGTTAATGGTGGGCCGGTGCGTTTGGCGCTCCTTCTCCCACGCCTCCTGCTTGCGGCGGATCTCCGCCTGGAGCTCCCGCTCCTGGTCGCGCAGGGCAGCCGCGCGCTCGAAGTTCTGGTCGCGGACGGCGTTTTCTTTGTCGCCGTTGATGTGCTCGAGTTTCCCCTTCAGGGCCGACACCTCGGGCGGCGGCACTTGGGTCGCGAGCCGCGCCCGCGCCCCCGCCTCGTCGATCACGTCGATCGCCTTGTCGGGCAGGAACCGGTCGGTGATGTAGCGCTCCGACAGCTTCGCCGCGGCGTCGAGCGTCTCGTCCGGGATGATCACCCGGTGGTGCTCCTCATACCGCTTGCGCAGGCCCTTCAGGATGTCGATCGTCTCGACCACGGTGGGCGGATCCACGATGACGGTCTGGAAGCGGCGTTCGAGCGCGCCGTCCTTCTCGATGTACTTGCGGTACTCGTTGAGCGTCGAGGCGCCCACGCATTGCAGCTCGCCCCGCGCCAGCGCCGGCTTGAGCATGTTGGAGGCATCCACCGCCCCTTCGGCCGCGCCCGCCCCGACGAGCGTGTGCAGCTCGTCGATGAACAGAATGATGTTCCGGTTCTGCGCGATCTCGTTGATGATCGCCTTCAGGCGCTCCTCGAACTGCCCACGATACTTGGTCCCCGCGATCACCGCGGCCATGTCGAGCGACAGCACCCGATGGTCCTTCAGGACGTCGGGGCACTGCCCGCTCGCGATCAGCTGCGCCAGCCCTTCGACGATCGCCGTCTTGCCCACCCCCGGCTCCCCAATGAGGACCGGGTTGTTCTTCTTGCGCCGGGACAGGATCTCCATCACGCGCTCGATCTCCTTCTGCCGTCCGATCGTGGGATCGAGCTGGCCTTCGGCGGCGAGCTGCGTCAGATCGCGGCAGAAGTGGTCGAGCGCGGGGGTCTTGGATTTCTTCTCGCTCTTCGGGCTCGCGGGCTGCGCGCCGGTGCCGGAGGGCGCCGGGCCACCCGACGGCATCTCGCTGCCGAGCAGCCGCAGGGTTTCGGCCCGCGCCTGCTCGAGATTGACGCCCGCGTCGGTCAGCACCTGCGCGGCGATGCCCTTCTCTTCGCGCAGCAAGCCGAGCAGGAGGTGCTCGGTGCCGACATAGGAGTGGTTGAGCTCGCGCGCCTCGCTCATGGCGAGCTCGAGCACCTTCTTGGCGCGGGAGGTGTACGGCAGATCGGGGCCGGCGGCCGCCGCCGCTTTCCCCTTCTTGACCGTCTCCTCGATTTTCTGCTGGATTTCTTCGAGGTCGACGTTCAGGTTGGTGAGGACGGCCGCCGCGACGCCTTCGCCCTCGCGAATCAACCCCAGCAGGATGTGCTCGGTCCCGACATACTCGTGGTGCAGCCGCGCGGCTTCCTCCCGCGCCATCTGCAGGACCTTGCGGACGCGATCCGTGAAGTTGTAGCCGTTCATCTCCCCCCCGTCCTCCCCAGCATCACGCCGCCTCCGCCTCGAGCACGCGGCGAACATAGGTGGCGCGGACCGTCGGCAAGTCAGGATCGCCCGTCTGCCGTCCGTCCAACGCCGCCAGGTGCGCGGGCTGAGTGAAAATCATCAGCTTGTTAAGTGTGTATACACTCAAGCCCGGTATCAGATTCAAACCGACACCCAACCGTACGCCGCTCAACAGGTTCATCGTCTCTTCGAACGTGAGCTTGCGCGCATACTTGAGCAACCCGTACGCCCGCCACGTCTTGTCCGCTACTTCGTCCGGCGCCGTCCTGAGCAGCACATCCCGTGCCTGCTCTTCGTATTCGATCACCTGGCGCACGATCTTGCCGAGGTGATCGAGCAGCTCGTCCTCGGACTTCCCCAGCGTCGTCTGGTTCGACAACTGAAAGAAGTTGCCGACGATCTCGCTCCCCTCCCCGTACAAACCCCGATGGGTCAGTCCGACCTGAGCGAGTCCCTGCAACACCTTGCCGACTTCCTTTGTCAAAACAAGGCCCGGCAAGTGGATAAGCACACTCGCGCGAAGGCCTGTCCCGGCGTTGGTCGGGCAGGAAGTAAGATAGCCAAATTCCGGGTGAAACGCGAAGGGTAACAGCCCTCCGAGATCGGCGTCGAGCGCCTCCAAGTCCGCGTAGGCGTCCTCCAGGGCGAATCCCGAGCGCATTCCGTGCAATCGCAAGTGGTCTTCCTCATTGACCATCACGCCCACTGTCCCCTGCACCATCAGCGCCGCGCCCGGCCGCGGGCGCACATCCCGGTCCAGGGCCGCCAGCTCCTTGGACACGAGGTGCCGCTCGTGCAACAGCTGCCGGTCGGCCCGCTCCAGCTGATCCAGGCGGATCGTCACCGCTCCGCGGAGCAGGTCGCTCGCGGCACCCGCTTCTTCCACGCGCGTGAGCACCGCCGTCCGATCGTTGTCCTTGGCGCGCTGGCTGAAGACGTAGCCCTCGAGGTTACGGGCGAGGCGGATCCGCGTGGAGAGGACGATGCTGCCCTTGGGCCCCGACGCATCCAGCCAGCCGATGCCGCCGTCGGGGAGCAGCGAGAGGTCGATCATTCGAGCACCCGGATGCGGTCGCGCAGCTCGGCGGCCAGTTCGAAATTTTCGTTCTCGACCGCCCGCCGGAGCTGCTCTTTGAGATCGAGCAGCCGGAGCCGCGGGTCGGCCGAGCCTTCGGCGCCGGGCGCGACGTACCGCTCGCCGACATGCTGGCTCGAGCCGTGCAGCCGGCGGAGCAGATCGCGCAGATGCGGCGCGAACGATTCGTAGCATTGCGCGCACCCGAGGCGCCCGGACTCACGAAAATCCTTGAGCGTGCTTCCGCAGGCGGAGCAGCGGAGCCCGTCCGCCGGCGTGGGGAGGACGTTGCCCCCCTTGCCGATCATCCCCTGGAGGAACCCGCCGAGCGGCGTCTTGAGCACCGCCGCGCCGGTCTCGACACCCTTTTGCTGGGCGCACTGCTCGCACAGGTGGAGCGTGACCTTCGTGTCGTGCTCCACCTGGGTCAGGTTGATGACCGCGTCGCGCTCCTTGCAGTTGTCACACAGCATCAGGGTATCGCATCCACCGAGCCGACCGCCGCCAGGCGGCCATCCTCGAGCATCAGGATTCGATCCGCCCGGCCTGCGAGCTGCCGGTTATGAGTCACCACCACCACCGCCGTTTCGTACTCGCGCGCCAGCCGGAAGAACACGTCGTCCAGCCGGTCCGCATTCGCGTGATCCAGGTTGCCCGACGGCTCGTCCGCGAGCACCAAGCTCGGGTCGTGCACGAGCGCGCGCGCCACCGCACAGCGTTGCTGCTCTCCGCCGGACAGCTCCGCGGGCCGATGCGTCATCCGGCCCGCGAGCCCCACCAGCGAGAGCACTTCTTCCGCCCGGGAGCGCGCGGCGCGGTCGCGCATCCCCCCGATCAACAGCGGCATCATCACGTTCTCGAGCGCCGAGAATTCCCGCAAGAGATGATGAAACTGAAACACAAAGCCCAACTTGCGATTTCTGAGCTCCGAGAGGGACGCGGTATCGAGATCGGCGTAACGCGAGCCGTCGAGCCACACATCCCCGCCGGTCGGACGATCCAGCGCGCCGAGCAGGTGGAGCAGCGTGCTCTTCCCGGCGCCCGATGCGCCGACGATGGCAACGAACTCCCCCCGATGGACCTCGAGCTCGACCGCGCGCAAGACCTCGAGCGGCTGGCCGTCACCGCCCGCGAACACCTTCCGGAGGCCGCGCCCCTCGAGTAGCGCCGTCATTCGTACCGGATCGCGGTCACCGGATCGAGCCGCGCCGCCTGCACCGACGGGTAAAGGGGGGCAAACGTCGCCACCACCAGGCTGGCCACGATCACGAGGAGGACGTCCAGGGGCTGCGTGTGGACCGGCAGATGGTCGATGAAGTAGATCGATGGATCGATGGGGATCCAGTGACCCCGATTCACCATCGTTCCCACGATCAACCCCAGGACCACGCCGAGCGTCGTTCCCGTCAGGCCCACCAGAATGCCTTGTGTCAGAAAGATCCGGCGGATCGCCGTTTGCTTCACCCCCATGGCGAGGAGGATGCCGATTTCACGGGTTTTGTCGCGGACCGCCATCGTGAGGGTCCCGACCACGTTGAATGCGGCCACCACGCAGATCAGGAACACCACCAGGGCCATCGCGAGTTTCTCGAGCTTCAGCGCCGAGAAGAGCGACGCGTTCTGCGATTGCCAGTCGAGCGCGCGATAGGGATATCCGAGCCGCGACTCGAGCGCGGCCCCGAACGGCTGCGCCTGCCACGGGTCGGCGAGCCGGACCTCGATGCCCGTCACCGCCGTGTCGAGCCCCGCAAAGCGCTGCGCCACGCGGCGGTCCAGCGCCACGTAGCTGTTGTCGTACTCGTACATCCCGGTGTCGAAGATCCCGGTCACCTGATAGCGATGGAACTTGGGCACGTACGCGCCGACACTCGGGTTGAACTTCGCACCGGCGGGCGCGACGAGCGTGACGACGTCGCGCGGGAAGGCCGAGAGCTTGGAGGCGAGCCGCGTGCCCAGCGCAATCCCGCCCTCCACGTCCGCTCGCGTGGCCTTGAAGGTCAGGTCGCCCTTGGTGAAATGCCGGGCGAAGCTCGTCACGGCCTCGTGGCCGGTGTCGGGCTCGACCCCGTAGACCACCACGCCCTCGGCGTAGTCGTGCCCCGCGGAGATCAACCCCTGGCTCAGGACGAACGGAGCTGCCGCCTCGACGCCCGGGGATCGGCGCACCTCGCCCATCACCTTGCGCCAGTCGTCGAGTCGCAAGCCCTCGCCGTAGGTGAGGACCCGCAGGTGCGGATTGGCGACGAGGATCTTGTCGCGCAAATCGGCCTGCAAGCCGTTCATCACGCCGAGCACGACGACGAGCGCCATGACGCCGACGGTGACGCCGCCGACCGCAATCACGGTGATGAGCGAGAGCAGCCGCGACGACCGGCGGCTGCGCAGGTAGCGCAGCGTGATCCGGAGATCGAGCCGCGACGGCCAGTTCGTGGCGACGACGGCGAGCGCGGCGAGGGCGGCGAGGCCCAGCAGGCCCTGGAGGATGGGGATCGCGTGGCCGTTCATTCCGGCCGCAGCATGGGAAAGAGAATGACGTCGCGAATATGGGCCTGGTCCGCGAGGATCATCAGCAGCCGATCGAGGCCGAGGCCCACCCCGCCGGTGGGCGGCATGCCGTACTCGAGCGCCCGGATGAAATCCTCGTCGAGCTGCTGCGCTTCCGCATCCCCGGCGGCGCGCAGCGTCGCCTGCTGCTCGAAACGCCGGCGCTGCTCCTCGGGATCGTTCAGCTCGCTGAACGCGTTGGCGATCTCCCGCTTCTGGATGAACAGCTCCCACCGCTCGACTCGCGTCGGGTCGTCGCGCTTGAGCTTGGCGAGCGGCGAGAGCGCCACCGGATAGTCGAGCACGAAGGTCGGTTGCACGAGCGTCGGCTCGACGAAATTTTTGAACACCTCGTCCACGAGCTTCCCACCCGACAGGCGATCCACGTCTTGCACGTCCTTGCGCTTGAGCGCGGCGCGGAGTTCCCCCTCGCCCGCCCGCGCGAGATCCAGCCCTGCCGTCTCGCGCACCAACGTGTAGAAATCCCTGCGGGCGAACGGACGCTTGAAGTCGAGCGTCGCCCCGTGGCGCTCGAGCGTCGTGGTCCCGAACAGCTCCGCGACCATGCCGGCCACCATCTCTTCCGTCATGGAGAGCATCACCTCGTAGTCCGCGTACGCCTCGTACCACTCGGCCATGGTGAACTCGGGGTTGTGGAAGCGATCCAGCCCCTCGTTGCGGAAGTCGTGCCCGATCTCGTACACCTTCTCGAGGCCGCCCACGATACAGCGCTTCAGGTACAGCTCATCGGCGATACGAAGGTAGAACGTCGCATCGAGCGCGTCAGAATGGGTGGTGAAGGGCCGCGCCGAGGCGCCGCCGTACACCGGCTGCAGCACCGGCGTCTCCACCTCGAGGTACCCGCGCGCGTCGAGGAACTTTCGGATGAACGCCACCGCGCGACTGCGCACCCGAAACACTTCCCGGGCCGCCGGCCGGACCGCTAGGTCGGCGTAGCGCTGTCGCGCCCGCAGCTCGGGGTCCGACAGCTCCCCGTGTTTCTTCCCTTCGGCGTCTTCCTTCCCCAGGGGCAACGGGCGCAGCGATTTGGTGAGCAGGGTCAGGCGCTTCACGCGCAGCGTGACCTCACTGGTTTTGGTGCGGAAGAGCGGCCCCTCGACACCGATGACGTCGCCGAGATCGAGCAGCTTCACGACCTCGTATTGCTCCGCACCGAGGTCATCGACCTTGAAATAGAGCTGGATCTTCCCGGAACGGTCCTCGAGATGCCCGAAGGTGGTCTTCCCCATCGGACGCAGCAGAATGAGCCGTCCCGCGAGACGGTGGACGGTCGCGTCGTCGTCGCGGAACCCCTCGAGCGCCGGTGCGATCGCGCCCGACCGATCGAACCGGTAGGCGAACGGCGCGACGCCTCGTTTCACGAGCTCCGCGAGCTTCTCGCGTCGGGCCGCCTCGACGAAGCTGGTCACGCGGCTTTGCTCCCGAAGCGCTTCAAGTAGGCTTCGATGAACGGGTCCAGGTCGCCGTCCATCACCTTCTGGACGTCTCCCACTTTCAGCTCCGTGCGATGGTCATTCACCATCGTGTACGGTTGGAACACGTAGGAGCGGATCTGGCTGCCCCAGGCGATATCCATCTTCTGCTTGTCCACTTCGGCCTTCTTGGCCTCGCGCTCTTGGACGGCGCGCTCGTACAACCGCGCCTTCAGCATCTTGAGCGCGGTTGCCTTGTTCTTGAACTGGCTGCGCTCGTTCTGGCACTGCACCACGATGCCGGTCGGCAGATGGGTGATCCGCACCGCCGAGGAGGTCTTGTTGACGTGTTGCCCGCCCTTCCCCGACGCGCGGTACACGTCGATGCGCAGATCGTCGTCCTTGATCTCGATTTCGATGTCTTCGTCCACCACCGGATAGACGAACACCGACGCGAACGATGTGTGGCGCCGGGACTGCGCGTCGAATGGCGAGATTCGCACCAGGCGGTGGACGCCCTTCTCCGCCTTGAGCAGGCCGTAGGCATACCGCCCGCTGATCTGGAGATCCACCGACTTGATGCCGGCCTCTTCCCCCGCGAGCAGGTCGAGCAGCTCGACCGTGAAGCCGTGCCGCTCCGCCCACCGGGTGTACATCCGCATCAGCATTTCGGCCCAGTCCTGGGACTCGGTGCCCCCAGCGCCGGGATGGATGGTCAGCAGGGCGTCGCGGGCGTCGTCGGGGCCGCGCAGCATGTTCTGCAGCTCCAGCGCCTCGAGCTGGGCGGCGATGGCATCGGCTTCCTGGTCGAGCGACCGGCCCTTCAGCACGTCGGCGACCAGGCGTGCGTGCTCTTCATCCGACTCACCCTGCCGCAGCTCGAGCAGGGCCCGCGCGTCGTCGAGCCGCTTCTTCACCGCCTGATAGGGCTCGAGCCAGCGCTTCAACCCCTTGATCTCCTGCACCACCTGACCGGCTCTCTCCGGGTCCGCCCAGACGCTCCCGTCCGACATGGCGTGCTCGAGCTCCCCGAGCCGTTTGGTCTTCCCGGTTACGTCAAAGGAAGCTCCCGAGCTCGGTGAGACGAACGTCGAATTCGGCAAATCGATCGGATAAGGCCACGGTGGTGCTCACTCGCCTGTCGCGCGTATCAATAGGAAGCTAATTAGGCCCGGCTCTGCCGACCTAGAAGATCTTGTTGCCGCCGGCCAGGATCTCGTTCAACGCCTCCGCCCAGAACGACGTCGTCTTGGCGAGATCGGCCCCCACCTGCTCGACGTATTCCTGCCAGCTCTTTTCGATCTCGTCCCGGAAGAGCTGCGGCAACGTACCGTCGCGCAGCCCCTGCTGGCGCTTCTCCGGATGGTACACGACCAGATCCGAGACCAGGGCGCGGGCCAGTCGCCGCGCCTTTTGCTTCGGGTCCTGGACCATGAACGGGTTGACCGGCCGCAGCGGTCCGGTCATGCGTTGGCCGGGTGCCGCGCCTGCCGGCGCGGGCGCCGCCGGCGTCGGAGCGGGTGCGACGGGGGCAGTTGGGGCGCCCGCCGGACGGGCGGCCGGCGCGCGTGGCGCGGTGGGCGCCGGGGGTCGCATCGTCGGCGCGGCCGGGGCAGCCGGTGGCGCGGCCACCGGGCGCTGTGGGGCCGCTGAAGGAGGCACGGGGGGCGACGCGACGCGCGGCGTTGCCGTGATCGGACCCGAGAACCTCGGCGGCGAAGCCGCAGGTGCCCGCGGGGGCGCGGGCGGTGGCACGGGGGCGCGTGGCGGGGCCGGTGGCGCTGGCGCCGCGGCGACGTTGCCGCCCCCAGCCGGAGCGGCGGGCGTCCGTTGAGCCGCCGGGACGGGAGGAGCCGTCGTCGCGGCGCTCGCGCTTACCCCGAACACGGTGCTGCACACCGCGCAGCGCGCGCGGACGCCGCCCGCCGGGACCTTGGCCGGGTCCACGCGGTACACGGTTTCGCACGACGGGCAGCTGACGTTCACGCTCCGTGCTCCGCGCTATAGCCCGCCATCGTCGTCGAGCTCGGGATCGTGGCGGCGGTCCACGACGAACACCGACCCCGGCTGCGTCTTGGCATAGCTCTTCATTTCGGTCGCGAGCTCGCTCACCTGGGCGGGGTGGGCGAACCGGCGATTCTGGTTGGTCACGATCCCGATCGACAGCGTCATGAGCGGCACCCGGTGGAGCTGGCCCCGGCGGTCCTTCCCGAAGTAGTAACCGGCCCGGCGATCCTGCTCGTTGTACTGATAGGGGATCAAGGTGTCGAAGACCTCCAGCACTTCGCCGCACACATCGGGGATGGCATCGAAGGGAATGATGAAAATGAAATCGTCGCCGCCGATGTGCCCGACGAAGCCCCGGCCCCCCTGTAATCCCTTGACGACGTCGTGCAGAATGCGCGACAGGATATAGATGACACGATCGCCGTCGTTATAGCTGTAGCGGTCGTTGTACTCCTTGAAGTGATCCAGGTCGGCGTAGCACACGGCGAACAACTCGCCGTTCTCCATCCGTCGCCGGATCTCCCGCTCGATCTCGGTGGTGCCCGGAAGCCGGGTGGACGGATTGACGGCGACGTCGCGTTCCGTGCGACTCATCAGCCCGTCGAGCCGGCTCGCCTGCTCCATCGGCTCGAACAGCGGGCTAATCACCTCGTCCGCCCCGGCCGTGAACCACTCCTGCACCCGATCGGTCGTGTGCCGGCTAGTCAGCACCGCCAGCGGAACGATCGCGGAATAAGAGTCCGCCTTGAGCCGTTCGCAGAGCGCCAGCCCCTGAGGACCGCCGTCCGCATCAATCACCACGAGCCGCGGCAGGGACCGGAGGACCCGCTGCTCGACGTCCGCCGGGTCGGGTACCGGCACGATCGTGAGTCCCTTGCCGTCGACCCACCGTGCCAGGAAGTCGGGTACCGTGCGGCCAGCCGGCGAGAAGAACAGTATCGTCGGGCGCGTGCCGCGCACCTGCCTCCTCACGTAAGGGTCGAGCGCGCCTAAACTTAGGCCCCGTGTACTCGTGTGTCAAATGAACCACACCGCGAGCGCCACCAAGGCGCATAGCGCGAGCAGCTCCGCCCCCTCGAACCAGTTTGACTCCCCGTCCAAGGCGATCACCGTTACGATGAGCGACGCGAACCCGAGAGCGATGACCTCGAATCCGGTGAAGACGAGGTTCATCGGCTGACCCAGGAGCGCCCCGACGGCCACGAGGAGCGGCGCGACGAACAACGCGGGAATGACGAGTGCCGCCCCAGCGGGCACGCCCACCCGTCAGGGGTCAGAAGTGCTGCGCCTCGTCGATCAGCATGATGGGAATGTCGTCTTCCACCGCGTAGATCAGCCGACAGGCCTGACATACTAGGGCCTCGGTCGGCGCCGTGCGATGCTCGAGTGGGCCCTTGCACTTGGGGCAGACCAAAATCTCCAGCAGCTCGGGCGCGAGGCTCACTTGGTGTAGCCCAGACGCTTGAGGGACGCAGCGCGGCGCCGCCACTTGGGCATGATCTTGACGTGGAGATCCAGGAACACTTTGCTGCCAGTGAGGGCCTCGATCTTGGCGCGGGCCGTTTCGCCGAGCGCGCGGATGGTCCGGCCCCCCGCCCCGATCACGATGCCCTTCTGACTCGCGCGTTCCACGTAGATCACGGCCCGAATATATACCGGCTCCTGCGCTTCCCGGAACTCGTCGATCTCTACGGCGACGCTGTAGGGCAGCTCCTCGTGCAGCAGCTCGAACGCCGCCTCGCGGACGAACTCGGCGGCGAAGAAGCGCATCGGCTGCGTCGCCATTTCGTCGGGATCGTAATGAAAGGGGCTTTCGGGGAGCGCGGAGCGGAGGGTGTCGAGGAGGTGGTCGAGACCCGCACCGGTGAGGGCGGATACGACGACGGTGGAGGATGGTGGAGGTTGGTGGAGGATGGGGGAGGTCGAGACCAGGTCGGCCTTCGTGTAGACCGTCACGATGGGGGCGCGCGGCGGCTGCTCGAGGCGAGCGACGGAGGCCAGGTCGGGCGCGGGAAACTCCGCCAACGGGTGCAGGTACGCGATGACCTCGGTGTCCTGAATGGCGCGGAGCGCGTTGGCGCGCATCGCGTGCTGCAGCGCGTACTCGGGCTCGAGCAGGCCGGGCGAGTCGGTGAAGATGAACTGCGAGTCACCCCGCGTGAGCAACCCCACGACGGGAAGGCGGGTCGACTGCGGTTTGGGCGACACGACCGCCAGGTGCTCACCGACGAGCGCGTTCAACAGTGTCGACTTGCCGACGTTGGGACGGCCGGCGAGCACCACGGTCCCGCAGCGCGTCATCGCG
>Ga0209056_10002698_pt1 | contig 18984 bp, 14 predicted proteins | sample GraSoiAngelo_114_FD_185876 | JGI IMG/M metagenome (GOLD analysis project Ga0209056, IMG submission 185876) | Grasslands soil microbial communities from the Angelo Coastal Reserve, California, USA - 14_0903_13_40cm (SPAdes) (version 2) | ecosystem: Environmental > Terrestrial > Soil > Grasslands...
ATGGGGTGGCCTTGCGCAAGTTCATGCGCACGCGCGACAGCGTCCAGCCCGCCCGCCTCGAACGCCGGGCCGGCACGGTTGGGATAGGCCTGCGCGTAGTCCAGGTAGTAAGGGACTGAGACCAGCAGGACACAAGCCACGGCAGCTGCTACGCGGGCTCGATGAAGGCGCAGCCAGGGGACAAGCGCTTGCCAGCCAAATGCGAGGAGGACCAGGAGGAAAGGCAGCACGACGACGTCCCGCCGCGCGCTGACGCCCACGGCAAAGGCTGGAGCGGCGGGCGCGATGAGCGTGCCCAGCAAAGCGATGGTGGCCAGAGGCTCACCTCGCCTGCGGAAGGCTGCGACCACTCCGAGAGCCAGAGGGATTGCCGCAGTCACGAAAAGCAATCCTTCGAATCCGGTGGAGTGCCGCCGGTTGCTATCGCCGTGAATGAACAACAAGCCAGGCCCCTGATACTGGAGGTAATCCGTCAAGACGTGCCACGCGCCCCCGATGAGCCCGCTGCCCTTGAAGACGCTGACCGCCTCGAGCCTGGCGGTCGCCGCGCTCCCGGCCGTGACGAGGACGATCAAAGCGAGCACAACTGGTAGCGCCAATGCGGCCAGCGCCGGCCGCCTTAGAGTGCGGCGAAACGCAAAGACCACGATCAGCAGCAGCGCGGGAGTAAAGAAACGGGCGGGCTGGGCGGTGAAGCACGCGGCACCAAGCGCGATGCCCGCGACGAGCCAGGAGCGGAGGCGCCGGTCGCCGCCGCCGGCGAGCGCCGCGAGCGCGAGCACGTAGCAGAGCGGCGTGAAGGTGTCCGCCTCGAGCATGGTGCGGCTGAGATGGAAAAACCACGGCTCGAATGCAGCCTCCAGCACGAGGATCAACGTGACCGCGTACGACCGCGTCAGCCGCCAGGCGAGCCAGCCCGCGGAAAGAGCGAGCGCGATGCCGCCGAGTGCGTTGGGCAATCGAATCACCCACGGCGTCAACGGGAGGAACAAAGTGACCAGCGCTTCGAGGTACACGCCGACGGGGCCTTTGTAGTCCCCCGACGAGCGGAAGAACAGTGGCCAGTGCGCGCCGAACTGGTCGGTCCCAAAGTGTGAGATCGTCCAGCCGTTGTAGGCGAACCCCGCCTCATCGCTGAAGAGTCCGGGCGGGGCAGTGCCGAGGCCGATCACGTGGCTTGCGATCACCGCGATTGCAACTACCGCACCGAGCACGTAATAGCGCCGGGTTCCGGTAATCAGACGCTCCTCCGGATCATCTCCTTTGCGCCTTTAGCGATCTGTTCGGAAGCAGCCGCGAGAAGCCTGGTGTCGGATTGCAGGCCCAGCATCACGAAGCCGGCCTCGTGCCACTGCGCCGCGACCTCGGGCGATCCGCACATGATTCCTGCCGCCACCCCGTGTGCGCCGGCGGCTCTCCTTATCGCCTCGATCAAGCGCCGATGCTCCGGATTACTGCCTTCATAGCTGGACTCGACCCCGGCCGAAACAGCGAGATCGTTCGGGCCGACGAACACCGCATCGATTCCGGGTACAGCCAGGATTTCATCAGCGCGAGCGACTGCCTGTACGGTTTCGATCATCACCACGCAGATCGGATTGCGCCATTCGGTGTCGACCTCACGCGCCCGGATTGGACCCATGCTTCGAATGCCGTCGGGCGGATAGCGGGAGGCGTCAACCGCGGCGCCGGCTTCCTCGACTGAGTTGACCATGGGCACGATCACGCCGCCAGCTCCGGCATCGAGGGCTTTCATGATCGCGCCCGGCTCATTCCACGGTACCCGTACGAGTGATGGCACTCCGCCCGCCGAAATGGCCTGGAGCATCGGCAGCATGACGTCGTAGCCGATGAGCCCGTGCTGCGTGTCGATGCACACCCAGTCGTGCCCCGAACGAGCCGCTACTTCAGCCGTCCATGGGCTGGGGATCGTGCACCATGCGCCAAGCGTGGGCTCGCCTGCCTTCCACCGGTCCCGCAGGGACGTCAAGGCACCTTCGCCGGCGTCACGCCGTTGACGACGTTGATCGGAGGGAGGCCATCCAGAACGCGAAGGAGGTTTTCCCCCACCACGCCAAGCAGCCTGGCCTCTGCCTCCAGCGTCGCGCCTCCCCGATGAGGCGCGAGAACCACGTTCTCCATGCTGCGCAGCGGAGAGGCTTTCGGGAGCGGTTCGACCTGGAACACATCGAGTCCCGCGCCGGCCAGATGCCCCGAGCGCAGCGCATCGACCAGCGCCGATTCGTCGATGATTGCTCCCCGCGCGGCGTTGATCAGGTACGAGCCCTGTTTCATCTGGGCGACTCTCTCGGAGCCGAGGAGAGAGTTGGTATCGACATCCAGCGGCGTGTGAACGCAGACGATATCGCTCTCATGCAGCAGGGTCTCGAGGTCGACCATCGTCGCGCCGGCGAAGGTCCGCGGCACCGAATCGGTAAACAGGATTCCACGCGACGCGCCACCGACGAGCCGACGTTGCCCAGGCCGATGATGCCGACTGTCATCGCGCCGAGCTCGCGGCCCATCGTATCCTCGCCGCGCAGGAGGTCGTCGACACTCCATCGGCCGGCCCGAAGCTGCCGGTCGAGCCAGAACGAGCGCCGTATCAGGGCGATCATCGCCATCACCGTCCAGTCCGCCACCGAATCTTTGTTGTAGCCGGCTGCGTTGGCGACTGGAATGCCGCGCTCGGCGGCAAAGCGATGGTCGATGGAGTCGAATCCCACTGCGGCCTGCTGGATCAGCATGCAGCGATGCATCTCCTCGAGCACGGTCCGGTCGATCTGATGTTTGTGCCGCTTGTCGGCGATCACAAGGTGGGCCTCAGCGCAGGCGGCCACAACGGCCGGCTGCGCGGGCGGGTCCGGGACGGCTTCGATCTCCACCTCGTGCCGGCCCTTGAACATGGCTCGCACCGTTCGCTCATCGAAGGGGCTCAGGCAGGCGACGCGGGCGAGCATTCGAGTCGAAGGCTAGCAGCGTCTGATTCCGTGGCGTCCGATCGCGCCACCTCGCGCGCGCGCCTTCTTCTTATATATGTGTCAGGCGAGCGGGTCTATATGTGTCAGGCGAGCGGGTCGCGAGATCTAGCGCCGGCCAGCCGCGGCGAGTAGCTCACTCACCGTCTCGGCATATTCGCTGAGGCCTGGACGAGCGAGGCGCACCACAAGATGACTAGCGCCGGCGTCGCGGTAGGCCGCGAACCATTCGGAAGCCGATTCCAGGGTCCCGGCATGGCACGCCTGGGCCCTGGACATCACCTCTGCCGGCACGCCGTAGTACGCGCGCATGTATGCGTCCAGCTCGCCTGCGGCAGCAAGCGGTGTGTCAGCGACGGCCACGGTTAGATAAGCCCCCGTCGCGACGCTCTCCGGATCGCGGCTTACGCGTTCAGCCGCCTGGCGGACGGCGCGCAGACCCGACGCATAGTCGGCCGGGGTTGGGCTGAAGGGGAGCCAGCCGTCGAAAATTTCTCCGGCCAGTCGGAGCATCCGAGGCCCGCTGCCGCCCAACCAAAGCGGCGGGCCGGCTGGACGCAATGGTCGTGGCTGGAGGTCGATGCCTGTCTCTGCATTCCTCCACAACCCCCGGATTCGTTCGACGGTGCTAAGCATGGAGCTAACACGCCGGTCGCTGGCAACTCCAAGCGCCTTCAGCTCTGCATGCGTACCCGGGAGCTCGGCCCCTGGCCCGATGCCTACGACGACCCGACCTTTGGCAAGGCGGTCGAGAGTGGCGATGGCGTGCGCCAGCGAGAGAGGGTGCCGGAGCAGTGGCAGCAGGACCGCGGTACCGAGTGTGACACGCGTCGTTGCGCCGGCAACGGCGGCGAGCAGGGTCAGCGGCTCGCCGCGAGGACGCGCGAGCAGAGAATCGCCGACCCACACCGAGTCGTACCCGGCCTGTTCTGCCCGCCGCGCCGCCCCGACGACGTAGCTCAAGTCACTGTCCGCCCACAGCAGAACCTCACGGGACGGAAGCAAAAGCCCGGTTTCGGCCTGTTGGACCATCAAACCATCGGTTCGATTCGGTAGCGACCGGCTTCCTCGACCACCGTGACCCCGCCGCCTTTGGCGATTGGCTGGACGATCTGACCGGTCAGCCCGAGCACGGCGGCCTCGGTGGTCGGCGAGTGACCCACGACCAGGGCGCGACCGCCTTCGGAAAGCGATTCAAAGGTCGCCTTCAGCGCCGCGCCCAGCATCGCGCATTCCTTCTCGACCAGCTCCGGATCGACCTTGCGAAACGCTTCCAGGTCTTTGCCTTTGGCCTGCCGCGCGGCGGCGAACCAACGCTCCTCGACGCTGGATCGGAATCCGCTATTGACGACCACACCTCCGACCACGACGCGTCCCATCCCCGCCAGGATGCAGGCGAGTGTCTGGGTGGCGCGCTGCGCACCGGAAGAGACGAGCACGTCGTAACCAGTTTCCGATCGCCTGCCTATTTCCAGCGCCATGCGCACCCCATCCGGGGTGAGCACATCGCCATCGGCATCGGTGTGTCGCCTGAGGTCGACGGTCCTGGCCATCACTCTCTATGTTTGCAGCAAGACGCACCGTGCATCGGACGATTTCACTCGGATGGCTTCAGAAGAGAGAGCGCGCGGACAGCGAACAGCGTACGGTTCGGCGCCTTGGCGCCGGTGGGGTCCGTATCTGAGCGAACGCGCCTGGGGCACCGTGCGTGAGGACTACAGCCCCTCGGGCCAGGCCTGGGAATTCTTTCCACACGATCACGCGCGCTCACGCGTGTATCGCTGGAACGAGGACGGCCTCGCAGGTTGGTGCGATGACCATCAGGTTCTTTGCTTCGCCCTCGCCTTGTGGAACGGCCGCGATCCGATCGTCAAGGAAAGGATCTTCGGCCTGACCGGGAACGAGGGCAACCACGGCGAGGACGCCAAGGAGTACTGGTTTTACCTCGACTCCACTCCCTCCCACTCCTGGATGCGCTGGCGCTACCTGTACCCACAAGACGCGTTCCCGTATGCCGAGCTGGTCGAGGAGAATCGGCGCCGCAGCCGCTCGGAGCCCGAGTACGAGCTCCTCGATACGGGCGTCTTTGACGGCGACAGGTACTGGGAGATCACAGCCGACTACGCGAAGGCGGCTGAAGACGACATCCTGATCCGGATCATGGTGCACAACGCCGGACCCGACCGGGAGGAGATCGACGTCCTGCCGACGCTCTGGTTCCGCAACACGTGGGCATGGGGCGGCGATGACCGCGTCCCAATCATTCGAGCGGCGGACTCTGAGTTGGTCGCCGAGCATTGGGACCTGGGACGGATGAGCCTCGCGTCAGAAGCGGCGCCGGAACTGCTGTTCTGCGACAACGAGACCAACGCGGAGCGCCTGTGGGGGGTCTCCGGACGCAGCCGCTTCCCGAAGGATGGCATCAATGACCACGTTGTCGCAGGTGCCTCCACAGTCAATCTGCAACGAACTGGCACCAAGGCCGCATTCCGCCACCACCTGAGAGTCGGCCCTGGTGCAAACGCGACGATCCGGCTCAGGCTCAGCGCATCGGGAGCGCGCGTCGACAGCGACTTTGACGCCATTCTCGACCGGCGGCGCGCCGAAGCAGACGAGTTCTATGCGGAGCTGATGTCACCCGCCACGCCTCCGGATCAAGCGCTTGTGCTGAGACAGGCGATGGCGGGGATGCTCTGGTCGAAACAGTTCTACAACTACAGCGTTCAGCGCTGGCTCCAGGGCGATCCCGCCGGCCCGAAGCCTCCTCCAGAACGACTGTCCGGCCGCAACTCGGCCTGGCAGCACCTCGACAACCGCGACGTGATCTCGATGCCCGACAAGTGGGAGTACCCCTGGTATGCCGCGTGGGACCTCGCGTTTCACTGCGTCGCGCTGGCGCGTGTCGACCCGGAGTTTGCCAAGTCCCAGCTCCTTCTTCTGTGCCGTGAGTGGTACATGCATCCCAACGGGCAGCTGCCGGCTTACGAGTGGGCATTCGGCGACGTCAACCCACCGGTCCATGCGTGGGCCGCGCTGAGGGTCTTTGAGATCGACGGGTTTCGCGACTACGACTATCTGGAGCGCATCTTTCACAAGCTGCTCCTGAACTTCACCTGGTGGGTCAATCGCAAAGACAGCGAAGGCAACAACGTCTTCCAGGGCGGATTCCTCGGGCTCGACAACATCGGTCTCTTCGATCGCTCATCACTGCCTGTCTCCGGTCACCTCGAGCAGTCCGACGGCACGGCATGGATGGCCATGTACTGCCAGAACATGCTCGAGCTGTCGCTTTTGCTCGCCCAGCACGACCGCGCATACGAAGACCTGGCGATCAAGTTCTTCGAGCACTTTGCGCTCATCGCCTCGGCGCTCAACGGCCAGGGCCTGTGGAACGAGGAGGATGGCTTCTACTACGACGTCCTGCACCTGGCGGACGGATCAACCCGGCCGCTGCGCGTGCTCTCGATGGTCGGTCTCGTACCCCTTTTCGCGGTCACCACGCTGGGTCCGGAAACGATGGCTCGGCTGCCCGAGTTTGCCCGACGAGCGGACTGGTTCACCACGCACCGGCCGGAAGCAATGGGCGTGATCGAGCACATGCGCGAAGAGAGCCACGCCGGGTGGCGAATGCTTTCCATCGTCTCGCCTGAGCGTCTGCGGCGAATTCTGATGCGGGTCCTGGATCCGGACAGGTTCCTATCTCAACATGGAGTTCGCGCGCTCTCCAGGTGGCACCGCGATCATCCGCTGGAGCTTGAGGTTGGCGGCTACACCGCACACCTCGTGTATGAGCCTGCGGAGTCGAGCACGGGCCTTTTCGGCGGCAACTCCAACTGGCGCGGCCCGATCTGGATGCCGGTCAACTACCTTCTCGTCGAGGCGCTCAGGGTTTACCACCGCTACCTCGGTCCAGGGTTCAGGGTCGAATGCCCGACCGGGTCGCGCCACGAGCTGAATCTCGATGAGGTGGCGGATGAGATCACGCGAAGGTTGATAGGGATCTTTGTCGACACCGACGGCCGGCGTCCGGTGTTCGGCCCATACCAGCGCTTTCAGCTCGATCCGGCTTGGCACGAGCTCATCCCGTTCCACGAGTACTTCAACGGAGACTCAGGCGCGGGCATCGGCGCCTCGCATCAAACCGGATGGACGGGGCTCGTAGGCGACCTGGTGATCCGGCTCAACCAGCAACGTCCGACCACATGAGCTGGATCCGCGTCGTGAATCTGCTCGCCGGGTTGGCCCTTCTGCTTACTGCCTGTGGCGCGCCCACTCCGTCGGTATCAGCCCCTGGTTCACCGTCGCCGACGCCGCCCTCCGCGCCCACAGTTCCAGCCGAAGCAGGCCTCTCCCTGTCCAGCTCTCCCTACGGGATGATCATCGTCGATCGTTCCGGCCGGACGCTGTACCTCTTCGACCTCGAGCGAAACCACGTGCCCAGGTGCTACGGAGCATGCGCTGTGGCCTGGCCCCCGATGCCTGCCCAGGAGGGAGCGACACCGGGCCCTGGGCTCAACCCAGCCCTGATTGCGATGGCTGTGCGAACGGACGGGACTTCGCAGCTGACCTACAACGGCCACCCGCTCTATTACTACGCAGGCGACCATTCGGCAGGCGAGATCAAATGCCAGGCTGCCATCGAGTTCGGCGGCGGTTGGTACGTGATCGACGCCCAGGGCAACAAGATCAGCGCGCCGTGAGGCGGGCGAGATCACCCGCTTCAGGACTTTCTTCGGCTCGGACTGATCCGGGTGCCGCCCATCTCCGTACTGGTAAGAGACTCGACATTGGACAAATGCCGAGTCGGCGGACCACCGGATCCGCCAACTTTCTGGATCGGATTGCACGACAGTGCAGAGGAGGTACGGACTGTGGCCGACCATCTCGATGTGCCGGGTCCAATTGCGATCACGGTCGACGACGACACGGCGAACATCGGCCCGCCGATGGGGGACCCCAAGACCGACATCACGGACGTTTACGCGTTCCTCAAGCCAGGGGATTCGAGCAAGTCGATCCTGATCCTGAACGTCAATCCGCTGGCCCCGGCGCTGGCCTCGTCGTTCGACAGCGCCGCGATTTACCAGATCAACGTGGACACGAACGGGGACGCAGTCGCCGACAGGTCCTTCAGGATTCGGTTCTCCGACCTCCAGGACGGCGAGCAGAAGGCGACGGTCCACCTGGCGACCGGCGCTCTCGCGGCCAGGCTCAACGACGGCGGACCGGCGGTCATCGCCGGGGCGCCAGTGTCTTTCGGCGCCGCTGCTCGGGTCACCACCCGCGGCGATTACAGGTTCTTCGCGGGGATCCGCAGTGATCCCTTCTTCTTTGACCTCCTCGGGTTCATCGACGATTTCAATTTCAGCCATGGCGACTTCTTTGCAGACAAGAACGTGTTCGCCATCGTCTTGGAAGTTCCGAACAGCGCCCTTGGCACGACGCCGCACACAACAAGCCTCTGGGGGCGCACCCTGCTCGCTCGAAACGGAACCCTGGTTCGTGACGATCGGATGGCCCGCGCCGCGATCAACACGGTGTTCAACCATGGCCAGGACAAGAACGTCTTCAACTCGATCGATCCGGACAAGGATCTGACGGCGACCACGACGGAGGGCATCACATTTGTGCAGAGCTTCCGCAACACGCTCGCTGCTCTCGGCGGCGATACCGCGCTGGCGACCGTCCTGCTGCCGGACGTGCTGAACTACGACTTCTCCAAACCCACAAGCTACGCCGCGCTCAATGGCCGGCGACTACACGACGATGTGATCGACATCTCGCTGAGCCTGATCACCGGCGGTGGTCTCACCACCGATCACGTTGGACCTCACACGGACTATCTCTCTGGTTTCCCGTACGTCGGGACGCCGCACTAGGAGGGCATATGAAGACGATGGATCGACGCGACTTCCTCAAGATCGCCGGAGCGGGCAGCGTGGTCGTCGCCGCCGGCGTCGCAATGCCTGTGGCCGGCTTTTTCGGATGGACCGGCAAGGACGTGCTCCGGTTTCGCGCCGTGAGCGGCATGCCCAAAGCGCCCCTGCCCACGTACGCCTCGTACGTGATCGAGGGCCAGGTGAACCTCCGCGCCCGAACCGGTCAGCTCGCAAAAAGCGTCCATGCCGGCGCCCCGAACGCGATGAGCGGGGTGGTGTTCCCGGGAACAGCTCGGTCGATTCGCGTGACCGATGTCAAGCAGTCTGGAAACGAGGTGCTCATCACCGGTGAGCTCACCGAACGTTCATCGCTGTTGAAGGGCGAGAGCCCACTCTTCACCATCCGTATCGATCGCTCAACCGGACTGGCGCAGGCCGACTTCCTGGGCACCAACGTCGTGATGAAGTTGGATGAGCACAACTGATCACTGGTCGGATGCGGCGCGCGGGGCCTTCAAGGCCTCGCGCGCTTCGCGTCTCTCTAGCGGAGTGACTCGAACTCCGCATCGGTCAGCTCGATGTTCAACGCGGCCATGTTCTCCTTCACATGCTCGAGGGACAGCGTGCCGGGGATCGGGAGCATCACCGGCGAGCGCCGTAGGAGCCACGCGAGCATGATCTGCGTCTGCGTCGCTTCGTGTCGCTTGGCGATCTCGACGAGCGCAGCGCTCCTGTGCGCGCGCAGCGGAAAGAAAGGAACGAAGACGATGCCTTCGCCGGCGCAGTAGTCGACGACGGATTCGTACTTGCGCTCGGACAGGTTGTAGTGGTTCTGCACGGCGGTGATGGGCACGACCTGCCGGGCGCGCTCGATCTGGTCGATCCCGACCTCGGAGATGCCGACGTGCCGGATCTTGCCGCGATCCTGGTACTGCTTGATGGCGCCAAGACTCTCCTCGAGCGGAGTCGCGGGATCGACTCGATGCAGGTAGTAGAGAGGGATGGTTTCGGCCCTGAGTCGGCGAAGGCTCTGCTCGATCTCGGCGTGCAGCACCTCAGGGCGGCCGTGTCCGGCGCCACCGATGCCGCCCTTGGTGGCCACGACGATCGTTTCGGGGATGGGGGAGAGAGCGGCGGCGATCGTCTCTTCGCTGTCGCCGCCGGTGTACGAGTGTGCCGTGTCGATCATCTGCACGCCGGCGGCGACCGCGGCCTTGACGAGCGCGATGCGATCGCGCGTTTTCGTCAGCCGGTTGGTGCCGAGCCCGATGCGAGCCACATCGATGTCGCCGAGCTTCATGGGCTCTCTCTAAGCTAGCGCGCAGCCTCGGTTAGAACGTGAGGCTCGCGCCGCCAAGCGCGGACAGCCGGTGCATCGCCCCCGATGTCGAGGCATAAAGACTCGCGTAGACCTCGTGATACTCGCGATACAGGCGCGACGCGTCGGGATCAGGCTCGGTGACGTCTGGTCCGAGTCGGATGCGCGACGTTACATCTAGGACGGACTTATATGCACCGCAGGCAAGACCGGCAAGCAGGGCGGCGCCGAAGGCAGGGCCCTCGTCGACGGCGTTCCGGTAGACCGGCATGCCGAAGATGTCCGCCTGCAACTGCCGCCACACCGGGTTGCGCGCTCCTCCTCCGGTGGCCCTGACGTCGGTGATCGGCAAAGGCAGAGCCGCGATCAGATCGAGGCATTGCTTCAGGCTGTGCACCACACCTTCCATCACCGCACGGGTGAGGTGGGCGAGTGTATGGGTCATGTTCAGACCCACGAATGCGCCTCGGGCGGCAGGGTCGAGGACTGGTGTCCGCTCCCCGGATAGGTAAGGAAGGAAGACGAGGCCGCCTGCGCCCGGTGGCGCCTGGTTCGCAAGCGCGGCCAACGCGTCATAGCTGTTGCCCACAGCGATGTCGCGCCACCACCGCAAGGAGCCTCCAGCCGAGAGCGTCACCCCCATTACGTGGTAAGCGCCAGGAAGCGCATGGCAGAAGGAATGCAGGCGACCCAGCGAGTCGATCACAGGCTCGTCGCTGTGGGCGAAGACGACTCCGCTCGTGCCGACCGACGAGCTGACGGCGCCGGGGCGGACGATGCCATTGCCGACCGCGCCGGCGGCGTTGTCACCGCCGCCCGCGGCCACGATCAGGCCGGCCCGCAGTCCGGTCACGCCCGCGGCGGAAGCCGTGACCGCGCCGGTGATGTCGGGCCCTTCGTGCACAGCGGGTAGCCACTCGCCAGGAATCGCGAGCGCGTCCAGGATCTCGTCCGACCAACGGCGTTTGCGCAGATCGAGCAGCAGCGTCCCGGACGCGTCGGAGACGTCGGTGGCGTACTCGCCGGTCAGCCTCAGCCGGACGTAGTCCTTTGGGAGCAAGACCCGTCGAAGACGGGCATACGCCGCAGGCTCCTCGTCTCGGAGCCAAAGGATCTTGGGGGCTTGAAAACCTGTCAGCGCGGGATTCCCGGTGACCTGAACCAGGCGCTGCGGGCCGACCTTTTCCGTGATGTCCCGGCATTGCCTCTGGGTGCGTTGGTCGTTCCAGAGCAGAGCCGGCCGAATGACACTATCGCTCTCGTCGAGGAAGACGGCGCCATGCATCTGGCCCGTCAGGCCGAGGGCAAGCGGCGTCTGCGAGGTCTCCGAGATGACGCTGCTCAGGACGGCGCGGCTTGCCGCCCACCAATCTTCGGGCTCCTGCTCGGTCCAGCCGGGGCGCGGCATCGCCATCGGATACTCTTCGGTCGCAGCGGCCAGGATGTCACCGGCGAGATCGATTGCGACGGCGCGTGCTCCCGTGGTTCCGACATCGAGTCCGATCAGCGAACCTTCGTCTGGTTTCGCCATCCTCGCCTCGGGTGCGGAAATAGACGCGAAGTCCTGGCTGTTCAGCTGATGGGCCGAGTACCGGCCAGCTCGGCCCCGGCCGGTCTTGCGGCGGCGCTTTCCTGCCGCGTAATCCCCGTCACGCTGAGGATCTGATTCTCGTCGAGGGAATCGTTCTTCAAGAGGGCCCGGGCCAGCGCGTCGAGCTGGGACCGGTGTTCGCCAAGGCCTTTCTCAGCGGCGACCAGGCACTCTTCCGAGATCCGGCGCACCTCGTCGTCGATCAGGTTCGCCGTACCCTCGCCGTACGGCCGCTGCTGGAAAGAGCTGCCATCGTTGTCGCCGTAATTGAGGGGCCCGACCTTTGGGCTCATGCCCCAGCGCACGACCATCTGCTGCGCGATCCGCGTCACCTGCTTGAGGTCGTTCTCCGCGCCGGTGGTCACGACGCCATAGATGAGCTTTTCTGCCGCACGACCTCCCAGCGCCCCGATCATGCGCGCGCGGAGGTAGTCCTCCCCGTAGTTGAAACGGTCGTCGATCGGACTCTGCAGCGTCACGCCGAGCGCCTGACCGCGCGGGACGATGGTGACCTTCTTCACCGGGTCAGCGCCCGGCACCAGCAGGCCGAGCAGAGCATGGCCCGACTCGTGGTACGCGATCCTCTCTCGGTCGAGGTCGCTGAGCATGATCTTCCGCTCGGCGCCGAGAAGCGTCCGCTCGATGGCCTCACTGAAATCGGCCATTGTGACCGCCGGTTCGTTCTTGCGCGCCGCGCCCAGGGCGGCCTCATTCACGAGGTTGCGCAGGTCGGCGCCGACAAGTCCGGGCGTTTGCGCTGCCACCTGGTCCAGGTTGGCGTCGGGACCAAGCAACACGTTTCGTGTATGGATGCGGAGGATCGCCGCCCTTCCGCGCCGGTCGGGCGGCTGGACGGTGATGCGGCGGTCGAAGCGGCCCGGCCGGAGCAGGGCAGGGTCGAGGACGTCGGCGCGGTTCGTCGCCGCAAGCACGATCACGCCCTCGCGGGAGTCGAATCCATCCATCTCGGTCAGGATCTGGTTGAGGGTCTGTTCTTGCTCATCGTTGCCGCCGATCCTCAAAGCCGCCGAGCGGCTGCGGCCGACGGCGTCCAGCTCGTCGATGAAGATGATCGACGGCGCAGCGGCGCGGGCCTTCGCAAAGAGATCGCGCACCCTCGACGCGCCGACACCGACGATTGCCTCGATGAACTCCGAGGCGGCGATGCTGAAGAACGGCACCTTTGCCTCGCCGGCCACCGCGCGGGCGAGCAGAGTCTTTCCCGTGCCGGGTGCGCCGATCAGCAGCACGCCTTTCGGCATCGTGCCGCCGAGGCGCTGGTACTTCTGCGGTTCGCGTAGAAAATCGACCACCTCCTGCAGGTCCGCTTTGACCTCGTCGATGCCGGCCACGTCGTCGAACGTGACCGACGGCCGCTCCGCGTTGTAAAGCCGGGCGCGGCTCTGGCCGAAGCTGCCGAGGATTCCACCCGCGCCGCCCGCGGCCGCGCGACGGGATAGATACAGGAATCCCAGCACCAGCAGGATGGTCGGACCGAAGCTAAACAGCAGCGTTTCCCACAGAGGTGCGGCGGCGGTGGGGTCCTTCGCGTTGATCACGACCTTGTGCTGCTGCAAAAGGGTCTCGAGGTCGTCGGTGGCGAAGGCCGGGCGCTGTGTCTGGAACTTGGTCGAGCTGGCGCCGCTGGAATCGCTCACCGCTTTCTTGGTGAAACCGGTTATCGACTCGCCGGTGGACGTGATGCTCGTCACATTTCCGGCGTTGACCTGATCAAGAAATGAGTTGTATGAGATCGTGACGGTCGCCGGCTGGGCTGCAGAGAAAAAAAGGTTGCTGATCAAGATATTGGCGGCGAAAAGGACCGCCAGCGCGATCCAGAAACGAAGCGATCGCATCGGCGCAATCGGGTCGGGCTTTTTCGGCGGGGCGTTCGCGGGCTGGCGGCCAGACCCGGCCGGCTCAGGGCTCTGCGCCATCAACCGATCCTAGTCCTTCCATCTCGGCACGGAGCGTGGCCCGAGGCCGGCGAACGCCCGAGGTCAGGACAAGGCCGGGACTCTGGGCAGCTCCTCGATGGCGGCATCGATCCGCGACTGGGACAGCTCGATGTCTTCGAGCTTGCCGGCGAAGTACGCGTCATACGCCGACATGTCGAAGTGGCCGTGGCCTGACAGGCCGAAGAGGATGCTCCGCTTCTCGCCCGCCTCTCGTGCGGCCGCCGCTTCCTCGGCCACGGCGCGCAGCGCGTGGGCGGACTCAGGCGCGGGCAGGAATCCTTCGCAGCGTGCGAAGTTCACCGCCTCGGCAAAGACCTCTTTCTGCTTGTAGGCGCGGGCCTCGACCACCTTGTGGTCGACGAGCGCGCACAGCGAGGGTGCGTCTCCGTGGTAGCGGAGCCCGCCCGAGTGGATTCGATCCGGAACGAAGCTGTGGCCGAGCGTGAACATCTTGACCACAGGTCCCATTCCGACCGCATCGCCGAAGTCGTATGCATAGACGCCGCGCGTCAGCGTCGGACACGCGGCCGGTTCGGCGGCGACGAAACGGGTGTGCGGCATGCGGCCCTTCAACCGGTCGCCGATGAACGGGTACGTGAGGCCGGCGAAGTTGGATCCCCCTCCGACGCAGGCGATCACTACATCCGGATACTCGCCGGCCATCTCCATCTGCTTTTTTGCCTCCAGACCCATCACCGTCTGGTGGAGCAGGACATGGTTCACCACCGAGCCGAGCGAGTATTTGGCGTCGTCGTGCGTGGCGGCGTCCTCGACCGCTTCCGAGATCGCGATTCCCAAGCTCCCCGGGGAGTCGGGGTCATCCGCCAGGATGCCGCGGCCGGCGTTCGTCAGGTTGGTGGGTGACGCGTACACCTTCGCGCCCCACGTCTCCATCATCGCCCGGCGATACGGCTTCTGGTCGTAGGACACCTTGACCATGTAGACCGTGACCTCGAGGCCGAAGAGCGCGCCCGCAAAAGCGAGGGCCGAGCCCCACTGGCCGGCGCCTGTCTCAGTGGTCAGCCGCTTCACACCTTCCTTGGCGTTGTAGTAGGCCTGCGGCACCGCGGTGTTCGGCTTGTGCGAACCCGCGGGAGAGACGCCCTCGTACTTGAAGTAGATGTGGGCGGGCGTGTCGAGCGCCTTCTCGAGGCGGTCGGCCCGGTAGACCGGGCTTGGCCGCCAGATCCGGTAGATCTCGCGTACCTCGTCCGGGATCTCGATCCAGGGCTCAGCCGAGACCTCCTGCGCGATGATCGCCTGCGGGAAGATCGGCGCCAGGTCGGCCGGTCCCATCGGCAGGAGGGTCTGGGGGTTCAGGTATGGCGCCGGTGGCGCGGGCATGTCGGGCAGGATGTTGTACCAGCGCTCGGGGATGTCCTCTTCGTTGAGAAGGATCTTCTTGATCACGGCTCCCAGCCTCCTGAATCCGTTCGGAAGGTGCCTTTTCCGAAAGGTTAGCGCTACCGGCTTTCTAGGGTCGCCAGCGAAGGTGCCGCCCTCGCCCTGACCCTCCACGGATCAGCTCCAGGCGGGGCCGAGGGCCGTCGGTACGTCCCGTCGGCGGCTTCCTGCTGCCGCGCTGGAACTGCACGGGCCACGTCATGGCGACTTCCTGGTCGGCGGCAGCGTGCAGAGTCCATGCGGGGTCGTAAAGGTGCGCCCGCCCGAGCGCGCAGAGGTCGGCCCGGCCGGCCAGGATGATGCTGTTCACGTCGTCGTATCCGCTGATCGCCCCGACCGCAATCGTGGCGACTCCGGCCACGTTTCGGATCCGGTCCGCGAAAGGAGTCTGGTAGCTTCGCCCAAAGCTGGGCTGCTCGTCCGCCACCGTTTGACCGGTCGACACATCGATCGCGTCAACGCCATGGGCGGCGAAGGCTCGCGCAACTTCAACCGAGTCGTCCGCGCTCAGCCCGCCGTCATACCAGTCGACCGCCGAAACCCGCGCCGTCATCGGTTTCGCGGCCGGCCATTCCGCTCGGATGGCATCGAAAACCTCGAGTGGATAGCGCAGCCGGTTGTCGAGGCTGCCACCGTACTCGTCGCGGCGCACGTTGGTGAGGGGCGAGATGAAGCTGGCCAGCAGATAACCGTGCGCGCAGTGGAGCTCGAGGAGGTCGAACCCTGCCCGCTCGGCCATGCGCGTGGCGGCGACGAACTGGTCGCACACCAGCTCCATGTCGGCGCGCGTCATCTCGCGCGGTACCTGGCTTTTCGGCAGGTAGGGGAGAGGCGAGGGTGCGATCAGACCCCAGTTATCGGAGTCCAGCGGCTCGTCCATACCTTCCCACATCAGCTTGGTCGAACCTTTGCGACCCGAATGGCCGAGCTGGATTCCGATCTTGGCCGGCGTTTGTCCGTGCACGAACTCAACCAGACGCGTGAACGCGGCCTCGTGCTCTGGCAGATACATGCCCGCGCAGCCTGGACTGATGCGGCCTTCGCGGGAAACACAAACCATCTCGGTCATCACCAGAGCCGCACCTCCCAGCGCCTTGCTGCCCAGGTGCACCAGGTGGAAGTCGCCGATCAAACCGTCCACGGCCATGTACATGTCCATTGACGACACGATCACCCGGTTGGCGAGGTCGAGTTCGCGAAGGCGGATCGGGACGAACATCGGCGGCACGGGCGGGCGGCCCTTGTTGAACCAGCGATCGACCTCGGCCACGAACTCGGGATCACGCGCCTTGAGATTCCAGTACGTGACGCGGCGGCTTCGGGTGAGCAGGTTGAACGCGAACTGGAGCGGCTCCTGATGCATGTACTGGGAGATGTTCTCGAACCACTCGAGGCTTGCCTGCGCCGCTCGCTGCGCGCTTTCGACCACCGGCCGGCGCTCCGTCTCGTAGGCGGCCAGAGCCGCGTCCACGCTCGGGTTCTCGTGCAGGCACGCGGCCAGCGCCAGCGCGTCCTCCATCGCCAGCTTGGTCCCGGAACCGATCGAGAAGTGAGCGGTGTGCGCGGCGTCCCCGATCAGGAGCAGGTTCCCGTCGCGCCACGCTCCCGTGCGCACCGTCGGGAAGCGAATCCATCGGCTGTTGTTGGCGATCAGCGGCTGCCCCTGCAGCGCGGCGGCGAACACCTCGGTGCAGAAGGCGATTCCCTGATCGTCGCTCTCACCAGGTTTCCACGACCGGTCGGCCGAGTCGATCTGGCCGCTGCGCGTCCATGTGCCCTCCTCGAGCTCGACGATGAAGGTGCTCATCGTGTCGCTGTAGGGATACGCGTGGGCCTGCACCGTTCCGATGTCGGTCTCCGCGATTAAGAATTTGAAAGCTTCGAAAACCAGCGGCGTGCCAAGCCACATGTAGCGCGCGTGTCGCAGATCGATCCGGGGCTGGAACACCTCCGCACGTGCGTTTCGAGTCAGGCTGTTGACGCCGTCGGCGCCGACCACCAGATCAAACGAACCGCAAAGCTGCTCGAGTTCGGGTGCCGGCATGCGGTAGTGGATGGCGACCCCGAACTCCTCGCACCGGTCGCGCAGGATGGCAAGCAGCCGGCGGCGGCTGATGGCCGCGAAGCCATGCCCACCCGAGGTCAGGACCTGGCCTCGAAAGTGCACGTCGATGTCATCCCAGATCGCGAAGTCTTTCGCCAGCCTTTCGTAGAAAGCGGCATCGGCGTGCTCGATGCCCCCCAGCGTCTCGTCGGAAAAGACCACGCCGAACCCAAAGGTGTCCTCGGCGGCGTTTCGCTCCCATACCTCGATCTCGTGCTTCGGGTTCAGCAGCTTGACGAGCGTCGCCAGGTACAGGCCGGCCGGTCCGCCGCCGATGATCGCGATCTTCAGCGCCGGCGTGGAGCCCTTACCTTTCACGCAGCCGGAACCGCTGCAGCTTGCCGGTCGCGGTCCGAGGCAGCGCGTTGGCGAAGTCGATCACTCGCGGGTACTTGTACGGCGCGATCTGAGTCTTGACGAAGTCCTGCAGCGTCTTGGCGGGCTCCGGGCCGAGCTCCGCGCCTGGCTGAAGCACGACCACCGCCTTGACGATCATGCCGCGCTCCTTGTCTGGCGCGCCCACGACCGCCGCCTCGGCCACGGCAGGGTGGCGAAGGAGCGCTTCCTCGACCTCAGGTCCGGCGATGTTGTAGCCCGCGGAGATGATCATGTCGTCCGCGCGCGCCTGATAACGGAAGTAGCCGTCACCGTCGCGCACGTAAACGTCACCGGTGACGTTCCAGCCGTTCTGGACGTAGGTGGTCTGGCGGTCGCCGCGCAGGTACCGGCAGCCTGTCGGTCCCTTCACCGCCAACCGGCCGAGTTCTCCGTCGGGCACGGGTCTTCCGTCCTCGTCTTGGACCTCGGCCACGTATCCGGACACCGCGCGGCCGGTGCTCCCAGGCCGGATCTCGTCGCCGGCCGCGGAGATGAAGATGTGCAGCATCTCTGTCGACCCGATGCCGTCGATGACGCGCATGCCACAGGCGTCAAAGACCGCCTCCCACGTTGCCTGCGGAAGCGTTTCACCTGCCGACACGCATGCACGCAGGGAGCTCAGCTCGGCCCCGGCGAGGTTTGGCACCATCGCCCGATAGGCGGTCGGCGCCGTGGCGAGCACGGTTATCCCGTGGCGTTCGACCGCCTCGAGCAGGCGTTGGGGTGATGGCTGCTCGAGGAGGTAGACGGCGGCGCCGGCCCGGAGAGGAAAAACCAGACTCTGGCCCAGGCCGAACGTGAAGGCGAGGGGTGGGCTGGCTGCGAAGAGATCCTTGGGGACCGGCTGCAAGATGTGGCGCGAGAACGTGTCGGCGATGGCGAGCACGTCGCGATGAAAGTGCATGGTCGCCTTCGGCTTTCCCGTCGTGCCTGACGTGAAGGCGAGCATGCAAACGTCCTCAGCGCTCGTGGATACGTTTTTGAACTTCGAGCCTTTGCTGGCCGCAACCTTCGTCAGGTCGTCCTGATCAGCGCCCCCATAAGCAAAGATCTGGAAACCGTCGGGAGCAGCGGCATCGAGGTCTTCGATGAAGCGGTGATCGCAGATCGCCATGGTTACGGCCGCGATCTCGATCATCGTTTCGAGCTCGCGCGTCCGGAGCAAGGGCATGGTAGTCACGACAACCCCGCCGGCCTTGACGACGCCGAACCAGCTCGCCACCAGCCAAGGATTGTTGGGGCCTCGGAGCAGCACCCGGTTGCCGGGCACCAGACCCATCTCGTGGATCAGCGCCTGCGCGACCTGGTTCGACTTCGTGAGCAGCTCGTTGTACGTCCAAGTCTCAGCGTCGGTGACGATGCACCGCTTGTCTC
>Ga0209056_10002700_pt1 | contig 18973 bp, 17 predicted proteins | sample GraSoiAngelo_114_FD_185876 | JGI IMG/M metagenome (GOLD analysis project Ga0209056, IMG submission 185876) | Grasslands soil microbial communities from the Angelo Coastal Reserve, California, USA - 14_0903_13_40cm (SPAdes) (version 2) | ecosystem: Environmental > Terrestrial > Soil > Grasslands...
GCCGTTCTCTTGCCGACCGGGACACTCTTCGCGTGAGCCTCCGGGGGTTCCGCGCTTGGCGGTCCTCTGGTCAGCAAGCCCCTGGCCGCCATGTGTGGCCGCCTCTGCTTCTCTTCTCCCTCCTCCTTTTGGTCTCCCGGGTAGGAGACCGTTCGGAGGAGTATAAGGCCCTTGGGCTCACGATCCCGCAGACGATCCTCCTGCGGGCGGATCAGGTGATCCAGTAGCGCGTGCTGGCCCCCGAATCCTCGGCCCATGATTGACCGCCTTCGACGCCGCGGGCGTCCTGTCGGAGGCAAGCCGATCTCAGCAGGAAGGCGGTTCACGCTGCTTGTGCTTTGCCTCATGTTTGTTGCCTGCAACCCCATAGGCGGGGGCGCGGACGGAGTCCTGGACGCCTCGTGGACGGCTCCGACCACGAACGCCGATGGGAGCCCCCTGACGGATCTGATGTCTTATCGCGTCTACTACAGCACCACGAATCCTCCTTGTCCCGGCGGTCCGTTTCTTACGGTCGCCTCCGCCACGACACGCCCTGCTCCTGACCAAAAGGTCAGCTTGAGGCTGACGGGGCTGACCATGGGCCAGCTCTACTACGTGGCGATCACCTCCGTGAATTCACGTGGCATGTTGAGCGGCTGCACGCCCGCGGCGAGCGCCCGGGCCCATCGTCCGTGACTGACCGCCGCGGCCGCCTGCTCCTCGTCACGCTGGCCGAATCGTCCGCTCCGCGCGCTCGCGCAGCGTCTTTGCGAGGCTCTCGATCCCGAAGCCTTTACCCACCGGGCACGCATCGTCGAGCTGGCGGCGAAGAACCGGTTGCCATCGATAGGTCCGGTGGCGTGGTGGGTCGAGGCTGGTGGTCTCTTCGCCTACGGCTGGAAGGACAGCGATCAGTTCGATCGCGCCGCCCGCTACGTGGCCAAGATCCTCAACGGTGCCAACCCCGCGGACCTGCCCATCGAGCAGCCGATGAGGTTTGAGTTGGCGATCAATCTGAAGACGGCAAAGGCGCTTGGTCTTATCATCCCGCCGTCGGTGCTGGGGCGGGCGGACAAGGGGATCGAATAGCCTGCGCGAGTCGCGACGACGTCGCCCACTGAGGTAGTCCCGTGCCCCGGTGCTCGTCCAGGGGGCGCTGGTGCGCGTCGTAATGGTCGGCTAGACTCCCCGGCAGCATGCCACTGATCGGGCTCGCGGTCGTTCTCGCTCTCGGTCTCGCGCTTGCGTCGCTTGCGGCCGAGGCCCAACCGGCGGCAAAGATCCCGCGAATCGGGCTCATCCACGTCGGCCTCGACCACGATCCTCCTGGGCTCGCGCCACTGCGCAAGAGCCTCAGGCAACTAGGTTACGAGGAGGGTCGCACCATCCACCTCGACTACCGGAACCAGGTTGACGAGGCCGCCGCGCGTGCGACCGCACAGACCTTCGTGCGCGAGCGGGTCGATTTGATCGTCGCCTTCGAGAACCAGGCGGTCCGCGCCGTTCAAACCGCCACGTCACAGATCCCGGTGGTCTTCGCTCACGTGAGCGATCCTGTCAGCGCCGGCTTTGTCAAGAGTGTGGCGCGACCCGGCGGCAACCTGACGGGCGTCGCGGACTACCTGGGGGAGCTTCAGGACAAGCGCCTCGAGATCCTCGGGGAAATGGTCCGGCTCCGGCGACTGCTCATCCTCACCGATCCCACCGACCCCGCCACACCGCGGCTGACGGGCGACATCGAGCGCGTGGCTCGGCAGCTCAAGGTCCAACTCGTCGAGCGGCGTGCGACCACCGAAGCCGACCTCACGAAGATCTTCGCAGCGCTGAAGAAGGGCGCCGTGGACGGTATGCTGATCATTTCGCCCAAGTTGATCACGAACTTTCCTGGGCAGATCTTGCGGCTGAGCCTAGAACACAAGATCCCGTTCGGGCACCATCGCGATGCTCTGGTGGAACAGGGGGCGCTCTTCTCCTACGGACCGGACTACATGGAGGTCGGTCAAAATATTGCTGGATACATTGACCGCATCATCAAAGGGGCCCAGCCCGCGGACCTCCCCGTCCAGCAGGCGGCGCGCCTCAGACTCGTCGTCAATCTCAAGACGGCCCATGCATTCGGGATCACCGTTCCACAATCGGTGCTCCTGCGGGCGGACCAGGTGATTCAGTAGCGCGTGCTCGACCAACGCGGCCGACTCCGAGGCGGCGCTCGGTTTCGCCGGGCTTCCCAGGCCGTCGTATGACCGCGCCATCTGGGCGCTGCGTTTCTGGCTCGACTCCTGGGCCGGCATTGGGCGGGTTGCGATCGGCATGGCGCGCCAGGGCTACGATCTCCAGCTTACGCGGTACGACGAGCGCGGCTGGCGAGCGACCTTCTACACGACCGGCATCGAGCACTCGATTACGAGCGCCACGGCCTCGGCGTGGGAGCGCACGCCGTGGCACGCAACGCAACGGGCGGCGTGGGAGGCGTTGAGGAAAGCAGGTGCCATAGAAGGAGAGCCGTATGGATAACCTTCTCGTCCGAACGGCCCAGTTTCAGCCGGCGGCGCGAGCACGGCGCTTCTTCTGCTTCTTCTTGAAGGCGGCGCGTTTGCGCGCGGTCTTCCTGCGATTCTTCTCGCGCATGGCAGTCTCCTATCGACTGGGAGAGGGGCTGCTACCGTCGTGGGCTGGCTAAGCACGGTGGCGATCTTCCGCCATCCGTCGATCCGACGCAACTTGATCTGGCCGCTGACGACGAGGCTCAACTGCGCCTTGGGTTGAACATGCCATAAGCGTCGGCAGTTTGGCCGATGCTGGCGCCAACTGGCCGTGCACCCATCGGATGTCCGCGTGATACGCTCACGCCGTGCTCGAGGGGAGGGTGGTATGCGATCGAAGATCCGCTGGGTAGTGACCGTCGTCGTGACGGGGATCGCGGCCCTGACGGCCGCGACGCTCGTCGCGGGCCAGACGGTGCCGGCGACGCCCGCCTACCGCCCGGTGGGCACCGCGCAGGAACTCGAGCTGGCGGGTTACGCCAAGGTCCTCTGCTCGGCCGTCTTCGTATCCGGCCGCGAGCCGGCCGAAGCGGCGAAGAACAGCGGCGGCGACGACAAGGGCGCGTGGCACGTCGACCGCGAGCAGAAGCTCGTGCGCATGACGCTCGGCGGCGTCACGCGCGAAGCCCGGTTCTACGGCGACCAGGGCTGCATCATCCAGAGGCCGGACAAGCCCGGCATCTTCTTCACGCCGGTTAAGGTGACGACGACGCTGCCCGACGCAATGTCGCAACCGTGGCCGATGGGGGACCGGCTGCCAGTCGAGCCGCTGCCGCCGGAGGTCGATCGCGCGAAGCTCGACGCGGCAGTCGAGGCGGCATTCGATCCCGCCGGTCTGACGGCCGCGTTCGTCGTCGTCTACAAGGGGCGCCTGGTCGCCGAACGCTACATGCCCGGCATCACGAAGGACACGCAGCTCGAGAGCTGGTCGATGGGAAAGAGCCTTACCGCCACCCTGTTCGCCCTGCTCGTCAAAGACGGCACGTACACGCTCGAGCAGCCGGCACCCGTGCCCGAATGGAAGGCCCCGGGTGACCCCCGCGGCCAGATTCGCGTCATGGATCTCCTGCGTATGAGCAGCGGGCTCCGCTTCGTCGCGCCACTGGATCCCGACTACGCGCCCGACCAAGGCTATCCCGACCACCTCTACATCTATACGGGCGCGGTCGACGTCTTCGAGTATTCCGTCAACCAACCGCTGCAGTTCCCGGTCAACACGCAGGGGCGCTACCGCAACTGCGACCCGCTGACGATCGGCTACCTGATCAAGCAGGCGGTCACGAAGCGCGGCGAGCAGTACCTGACCTATCCGCAACGGGCGCTGTTCGATCGGATCGGGATCCGCCGGCAGGTGCTCGAGACCGATCCGTACGGCAACTTCATCCTCTCGGGCTACGATTACGGCACGGCGCGTAACTGGGCGCGCCTGGGCCTTCTCTACCTGCAGGACGGCATGTGGCAGGGCCAGCGCCTGCTGCCGGAAGGCTGGGCGACATTCGTGAGCACGCCGGCGCCGGCGTGGCGGCAGCGGTACGGCGGGTTCTTCTGGCTCAACCGTACCGGCGTCTTCGACCTGCCGGCGGACGCCTACTACGCGCTCGGGGCCGGGGGCCAGATCATGCTCGTCGTGCCGTCTCGTCAGCTCGTCGTCGTCCGTCTCGGGCACTCGACCGGCTCGCAAGTGGGGATGCGCGCGCTGAACAACGCCCTCGGGCTTTTGACCGGAGCGATCCGCGAGCGCTGAGGACGGACCGGTCGACCCGCCGGGAACGGTGTGCTGGCCGAGCTCGGTCCGCGTCCGGAGGGTCACTCCTCGGGCGCGGGCGGCGGCTCCATCCGCTCGCCCTGGCTCCGCGCGCGCTCGTTCTTCTCGATGCGGACGCGGCGCATGAACGAGATCGGCACTCACCCACCGCTCGAATACGGGCACACCACGGTGAGCACCTAAACATTCCAGGCGGGTTCGGTCGCGTCGCCGGGCATGGGGCCGTGCGGGCAGTGGTCGTGGACGAACGCTTCAAGGTCGGCAAAGAGGTTCACTGGGTTCACGGGATGAGTTCATCGGTATCGACCACAGACCAGCCGAGCTTCCTCAAGGAGGGTTGGGGACGATGGCGTCGCTCCACTCGCCGCCGCTCTACACTCGAAGACGTACGTTCAGGCGCTCGACGCTCCCCTTCACGACGGTCGAGGACGACCCTGACATCGCGCCAGTCCTCAAAGTGGCGGCGCAGCTCTTCGTGCCGATCCAGACGTGTGCGGGCCACGACAAAGAGGAGCACGTCTAGGCACTCGCGCTCGCCAGAGGGTAGGGCAAGGTCATGGTCCAGCCTGAAGGTAAGCGGGGACGGGAGCGGCCAGCCACCACTGCATTGGCAGTAGGCTAAAGCTTGCCGGGAAGTGAGTCAATGGGCGTGCCAAGGGAGTCCGCTTTACGAGCTAGGCCCTGGGGACCCTGAGCCACTCCTCTCCGGGACCCGGTCCGAGGTGCCGGTCGAGGCCCTCGCCGACGTGTTCATGTCGTTCCGGAGCTGATGTTCAAAACTGAGAATTTCTCAAGAGTGCGACGTCAACGCAGAAACGCTCGACTGTCGGATGTGATCTACCGCGCGACTCGTCGATCGACCCAGCGTGTGCTGAGCAGCCTCACGTATCCGGTCGCCTGCCTCTAATTTCTCAATTTTAAAAACCTCGGCCTGATGCAGGAGCGCTTGGCATCACGCCTGCACTGAGCCTGCGAGGGAAGACTCAATCGACGCCGAGGCGATGTGCACTGATGCGTAGGAGGATGGCCATGAGTGTGACCGAGCACAAAGGGTGGCAGATCGAGTCGCGATCCTACGAAGCAGACGGCAATCGTTGGTATCCCAGAGCTCTGATAGGCGTCTTCGAAGGCGGACGGCTCTACACACACGACGTGGTGGCATTGCTCAACCTGACGTTCGACACCGCGCTGGATGCCGATGACTACGCCATCAAGATGGCGAAGGCGTGGATCGAGGACAGAACCTCCGCCTTGGCGCGCTAGCCCGCCGCACCGCGCTGGCCTCCCCTGAGTAGTAGGTTCCGCGTGGCAGGAGAGTGTATAAAAAAGAGACATGGGGGTGTGGGCCACCGTCCTCTGCATCCTGAGCGTCATGGTCGCTCCGACCTTTGGAGAGCCGCTCGACACCGTCTTCCTCGAAGAGCTGACGTGGCCGGAGCTCCGGGCGCTCGTCCAAGCGGGGAAGACGACGATGATCCTCCCGATCGGCGGCACCGAGCAGAACGGTCCGCACATGGCGCTGGGCAAGCACAACGCACGCGTCAGGATGCTGTCGGAGCGGATCGCGCGCACGCTCGGCAACGCGTTGGTCGCACCTGTCATCGCGTACGTGCCCGAGGGCGCACTGAGCCCGCCGACGGGTCACATGCGGTTTCCGGGAACGATCACGGTGCCCGAGGACGTGTTCCGGCGCCTGCTCGAGTCGGCGGCCCGCAGCGCCCGAGTCCATGGCTTCCGCGACGTCGTCTTCCTCGGCGATCACGGCTCGACCCAGGTGGGCGAGAACATGGTGGCGGCGCGGCTGAATCGCGAGTGGGCCGCCACGCCGGTCCGGGCGCACGCTATCGAGGAGTACTACCACGCGGCCACGGCGGGATTTCGCGCTCTTCTGAGCGCCCGCGGCTACCGGCCCGAGGAGCTCGGCGACCACGCCGCGCTGCCCGACACCGCGCTCACGCTTGCCCTCGATCCGAGCCTCGTGCGGACCGGCCTGCTACGCGACGACCGGGCGCCGGGCGCCGGCTCGGGGGCCGACGGCGATCCGCGGCGCGCGAGCGCGGAGCTCGGCCGGCTGGGCGTCGATCTCATCGTTGCTCGCACGGTGGCTGCGATCAAAGCATCAACCACTAACCGTCGGTAGGGGACTCATGGGATCGACGACTCGGCCCCGTCTCCTGGTGGCAAGCCTCGTGATTGCTGTTGCCTTCTGCGCTGGGCGCGCGGATTCGCAAGGGACGACCGGCATCCTGACCGTGCCCGGGATGCCGCCGGTGGTTGATCCAAGGAACCTCTACAGCGAGACTCGATCGAACAGCTTGAGCCCGGCGGTCGCCAATGCCCCGGCGCGTGTCTACGTTCCCCATCTGCAATCGAACGACGTCTACGTCATCGATCCGGTAACCCTCAAGGTCATCGATCGCTTCAAGGTGGGCAGAAACCCGCAACACGTGGTCCCGTCGTGGGACCTCACGACGCTGTGGGTGACGAACAACGCCGAGGGTCGTACCGATGGCACGCTGACGCCGATCGATCCCGTGACGGGCACGCCTGGCAAGGAGCTCGCCGTCGACGATCCCTACAACATGTACTTCACACCCGACGGCAAATCCGCTGTCGTCGTGGCCGAGGCGATGAAGCGCCTCGACTTCCGCGACCCGAAGACGATGGCGCTGCAGGCCTCGGTGTCGGCACCTCAGTGCGGCGGCATCAACCACGGCGACTACTCGGTCGACGGCCGGTACCTGATCATGACGTGCGAATACGCGGGCCGGCTCGTGAAGATCGACTGGGTGCGCCGAAATGTCCTCGGCTACCTGACGCTGCCCGGCCGCGGCATCCCTCAGGACGTCCGCGTCAGCCCGGACGGCAAGCTCTTTTACGTGGCGGATCTGCGCGCGGGAGGTGTGCACCTGATCGACGGTGACGCGTTCAAGCGTGTCGGCTTCATCAAGACCGGTGTGGGAACCCACGGGCTCTATCCGAGCCGCGATGGCACGAAACTCTATGTGACCAACCGTGGCTTCTCGAAGATCGGCGGCAGGCGGGGCGTTGGTAAAGGCAGCGTATCGGTGATCGACTTCGCCACGCAGAAGGTCGTCGCCACGTGGGCGATTCCAGGCGCCGGGAGCCCCGACATGGGCAACGTGAGCATCGACGGCAAACAGCTCTGGGTCTCGGGCCGCTACGATGACGTCGTCTACGTCATCGATACGGTAAGCGGAGAAGTCAAGAGCATTCCCGTCGGTCGGGAGCCGCATGGTCTCACCGTGTGGCCGCAGCCGGGACGCTACTCGCTGGGGCACACGGGCAACATGCGGTAGGTCCAGCGGTTGGGACGCGGTGAACCGCGTTTGCAGTAACCTCCGATCCGCCGGGATCGCCCTCAGCTCGGCCGCCCGTCGCTCTTCAGGGCGACGCGGCGGGCAGCGGTGGCAGCGGGATCGACGCCGCCGTTGACCAGCACGCAACCGTAGTCGCGCTCGGCGCCCTCCGCGCTGACGTAGCCGAGATCGAGATCGCGCTGCACCTCATCCACCGGACGATCGAGCGGATCGCCGTAGCCGGCGCCGCCGGCCAGACGAATCTCGAGGATCTGGTCAGGCGCCGAGAGCGTCACGAGCGCGCCGATGCCATAGTCGTGAACGACCCTGCCGGCCGGGTCGAGCATCACACCGCGCACGGCGCCACCCGGGCGACCACCGAAGAGGCCCGGTGTCCGCGTCATGACCCCGTCGGGGTGCAGGCTGGCCAGCGTCGGGCGGCCGTCGTCGAGGAGCTTGCGGACGCGGACCACCTGACCAAGACCGCCCCGGTGACGGCCGGCGCCGCCCGTGTCGGCGACGAGGCCCTTTTCGAGGACGAGCACCGGCGTGCGCGTCTCGAACAGCTCGACCGAGGTGTTGGCGGCACTGGTCGGCCAGAGCAGCGCCGACTTCCCATCGCCCTGCGCTGACGCGCCCTGCCCACCCCCCTGGAAGAGGTGGTCGTTGTAGACACGGCCGTCCGGGCCAACGCCGTACGCGAGCAGCGAGGCCGGCAGGCCCGTGAACGCTTGGACCTGCTGCGGCACCGCGCGCGCGAGCGCCATGAAGAGATTGGGGGCAATGTACCAGCCGGTGCGGGTGCGCGTGTTGACGGCCATCGGTCTGGTGCAGTTCAGGATGCTGCCCTCGGGCGCGGTGACGGTGAACGGGCGGTAGGAGCCAGCGTTGGCGGGCACCGCCGGCGAGAGGATGCACTTGAGCGGGTACGTGGTGTGGGCGGCGGCGTAGCCGAACGTGCAGTTGGACCCGCCCCGCGGGGCTTGCGGCGGCGCGCCCTCGAAGTCGACGCTGATCGCGTCGCCCTTCACGACAACCTCGACGGGAATGCGCTCGGGCGTGCCCATGCCGTCACTCCAGATCTCGCTCGTGTACACGCCGTCGGGCACGCGGCGGATCGCCTCGCGCATGGCGGCCTCGGCGCGGTTCTGGATCACCGTGGCCAGCGCCTCGAGATCCTCGAGCCCGTACTCGGCCATGAAGTCGAGCAGTCGCCGGGCGCCGGACGCATTGGCCGACACCATGGCGTGGATGTCGCCGACCACCTGCTCACTCTTGCGGACGTTCTCGGCGAGCAGGGTCACGAGGTCCTCGTTCAATACGCCGGCCCGGTAGAGCTTCATGGGCGGGATCTGAAAGCCCTCCTCGTAGATCTCGCGGGCGTTCAGGCTGTCCTTGGTGCCGCCGATGTCGGCGACGTGGCCGATGGTGCCGATGATGGCCACCACCTTCCCGTCGCGGAAGACGGGCATGACGATGGCCACATCGAAGAGATGGCCGGCGCAGATCCACGGGTCGTTGGTGATCAGGATGTCGCCGGGCTGGAGCGTCTTCACCGGGAACCGGACCAGGATCGCCTTGACCGCGAGCGGCAGCGTCAGGTTGAAGACCGGCATCGCGCGGGGCGAGTGAGCGAGCGAGTTGCCGCGCGCGTCGAGGATCTCGCAGGCGAAGTCCTGGGCCTCGCCGATGATCAACGAGAACGCCGTCCGCCAGACGGTGAGCCAGCACTCCTCGACGAGGTTGACGAGCCGGCTCCACATGATCTCGAGCCCGATCGGGTCCCGTTCGATCCGGGCCATCGCTTGCTCGAGCGGCTGGGCGGCCGCGCGGAGCGGCTCCGGCGAGGTGTTCTGACCGATGGTGAGCCGCAAGTTGAGGCCGTCGTCGACGGTGAGCCGGTCTCCCGGAGGCACCACCGTCGTCGACTCGCGCTCTTCGACGATCACAGGCCCCTCGAGCGCGTCGCCCGGTCTCAGCGCGTAGCGATCATAGACCGGCGTCTCCACCCAGCCTCCTGACTCGGCGAACCAGGCGCGCCGCGCGGCTTTGATAGGGGCGCGCGGGGTCGAATCGAGGCGTGGCTCCGTGACGCTATCTGGATTGGCAACGTGGATGTCCGCGGCGCGAATGTTCGGAGCAGGGCCCGCGCAGAGCACGCGCCAGTTGATCGCCTGGATCACGGTACCGGTGTAGAGGTGGGTGTAGAGCCTCGTGTACTCGGTCGCGAACGCGGCTTTGACGGCGTCCATGTTCTCGCGCGCGAGCAGCTCGGCCGGGAGCGTCACCGTGATGTCGTGCACCTGGCCGAGCAGTCGCATCTCGGCCCGCCGCGTGACCGTCACCGCGACGGGCGCCACGTCGGCCTCGGTCAGCAGGGCGCGTCCTTTCGCCTCCAGGTCACCGAGCAGCGCGTTGACCGCGTCGAGGTCCAGCTCGTCGAGCACGCCAGGCAGCGAGGTGACGAACTCGAAGCTGATGGGCGCCACGAGGAACCCGAGCGCCGCGGCCGCACCCGACGCGGGCGGAATCACGACCTCGCGCACCCCGAGGATGCGCGCGACCCGAGCGGCGTGCGCGGGTCCGGCTCCGCCGAACCCGACCATCGCGTAGCGCCGAGGATCGCGTCCCTTCTCGACGATGTGGACGCGGGCCGCCGCCGCCATGCTCTCGCAGACGATCGCGTAGACGCCCCACGCCGCCTCCAGAGTGGACAGCCGGAGCGGCGCGGCCACACGCGCCATCGCTACCTCCGCCGCCGCCCGGTCGAGATGCATGCGGCCGCCGAGGAAGAAGTCGGGATCGAGGTAGCCGAGCAGCAGGTTGGCGTCGGTGACCGTCGGCTCCCTGCCACCGAGACCGTAGCAGGCGGGTCCTGGATCGGCCCCGGCGCTTCGCGGGCCCACCTTGAGCAGGCCGAGCTGGTCCACCCGAGCGATGCTGCCGCCGCCGGCTCCGATCTCGATCATGTCGATCACGGGCGCCTTGATCGGCAGCCCGCTGCCCTTCTTGAAGCGGTGGACGCGCGCGGCCTCCATCATTGGCGCCACGTCGGGCTTGCCGGCCCGGATGAGGCATGCCTTGGCGGTCGTGCCGCCCATGTCGAACGAGATCACGTCGCGATGTCCTGCCTGATCGCCGAAAAACGCCGTAGCCAGCCCGCCCCCGGCCGGGCCCGACTCCAGCAATCGCACGGGGAACTCGCGCGCCATGCGGGGCGAGGCCGTGCCCCCAGAGGATTGCATCAGGGCGAAGCGGCCGCCAAAGCCGCGCTCGGCGAGCGCGTCTTCCAGGCGGGCGATGTAGCGGTCCATCAGGGGCTGGACGTACGCGTTCGCGGTCGTCGTGGTGCCGCGCTCGTACTCGCGCAGCTCGGGCACGACCTCGCACGAGAGCGACACCGCGAGCTCGGGGAACTCGCGCCTCAAGAGGTCCTTTACGGCGCGCTCGTGGGCCGGGTTCTTGTACGAATGGAGGAAGCAGACGGCCAGGGCCTCCACTCCTCGCGTGACCAGGTCGGCGACCTCGCGGCGCACCTGGTCGAGGTCGATCGGCGTGATGATCACGCCGTCCCGGGTCATCCGCTCGTCGATCTCGCGCCGCAGATCCCGGAGGGCCAAAGGCTCCGGGAACTGCAGAAAGAGGTCGTAGATGTCATAGCGCTGCTCGATGCCCATCTCGAGCGCGTCGCGGAACCCCCGCGTCGTGAGGAGCCCGAGCGTTGCACCCGCGCGCTCGATGATGGCGTTGGTGACCAGCGTCGTCCCGTGGATGAGCTGATCGATCTGCGGGAACGTGAGCCCGGCGGCTCGGAGCAGCTCGTCCAGCCCCTCGAGCGCACCCGCCGACGGGTCCTTCGGCGTGGTCAGGCACTTGTGGATCCGGATCCGCCCGCTCACCGCGTCCAGCAGCACGAAGTCGGTGAAGGTGCCCCCGATGTCAAAGCCGATCCGATACCGATCGTCGCGCCGCGCCGAGGTCATTGGCGGCCTCCCAAGTAGAGGGACTCGAGCCCCACCAGCCGCTCGGTCATGATGACCACGCCGAGCGTGATCAGAATGTTCACGGTGCCGACGGCCGCTGCCGTCGGATCGAAGGAGAAGCGCAGGTAGTCGAAGACCTGGATGGGCAGGGTGGTGGTCCCGACACCGCTCAGCAGCAGCGAGATCGGGAACTGATCGAACGAGGTGATGAACGAGAAGACGGCGCCGGCGATGACTCCCCCCTTGATGATCGGGAGCGTGATCCGCCGAAACGCCGTGACGCTCCCCGCCCCGAGGCTGCGCGCCGCCTCCTCCAGCGAACGGTCGAAGTTGTAGAGCACGGCCGCCACCGTCAGGAAGGCGTACGGCGTGCACACGACCACATGGCCGATGAGGAGGCCGAGGTAGCTCGTCCCCCCGAGCCCGATGGCGTAATAGAAGATCAGGAGCGCCAGCGACGTCATGATCCCCGGGAGCTGGAGCGGCGCCACCAGTAGCATCCGCAGCGCGTTGTTCCGCCGGGCGTGGCGGACCACGTAGAGCGCCGCCGCCGTTCCGATGACGGTGGTGATGACGGTGGTGAGCGCGGCCAGGCGGAGGCTGAACAAGAACGAGCGGACGAACGGCCCGCTGTTCATGAACTTGACGTACCACTGCAGCGACAAGCCATCGGGCGGGAAGACCAGGAAGCGCCCTGCGTTGAGGCTGGCGACCACGACGATCACAATCGGCGCGATGAGGAAGACGTAGAGCAGGGCGATCAGCGCGAGAAACGCGGCGCGCGCGAGCCGCCCATACCTGCGGCTCACGCCGAGAGCCCTCGCATGGCTCGGTTCATCAGCTTGAAGTACAGCCCGATGCAGGCGAGGGAGGTGGCGAACAGGATCACCGCCTGGGCGGCCGCTCCAGGCCAGTTGTGCACGTCGACGGCGGTCTGCACGACGAGCAGTGGCGTGGTGATCACCTTGAAGCCGCCGAGCAGCACTGGGATGACGTAGGAGCTGACGGCGAGCACGAAGACGAGCAAGCAGCCGGCGAACACGCCCGGGAGCGAGAGCGGGAACACGATGCGCCAAAACGCCTTGGTGAACGACGCGCCCAGGCTGCGAGCGGCGAGCTCGAGGTCGGGCGGGATGTTCTCCAGCGCCCCGGAGAGCGAGAGCACCATGAACGGCAGATAAATGTGGACGGTACCGACCAGCACCCCGAACTCGTTGTACATGAGCTTGAGGCCGTGAGGGGCGAGGCCCCAGTGCTTGACGATGGAGTTGATCAGCCCGTTGTCGGCCAGCAGCACCATCCAGCCGAAGCTCCGGACGACGACGCCGACGAGCAACGGCGACAGCAGGAGCACCAGCAGCATGCCCTTCACCTTGCTGCCGGCGCGGGCCAGGTTGTACGCGAGCGGGTAGCCCACGACCAGCGTGAAGAGCGTAGTGAGGAAGCCGAGCTTGAGCGTCCGCCAGAGTATCCACCACTGGAAAGAATCGCCGAGGGCGCTCGTATAGTTGCCGAGCGTGGGGATGGCATCGTACGGTTCTGCCTTCCCCGGCATGAAGAAGCTCATGACGAGCAGGTTGGCGTAGGGGAGCACGAAGAAGACCACGACGAGCGCCACCGCCGGCACGACCAAGAACCAGGGACGGCGGGAGCGCCGCGCGCGCATCAGCACACGCGCTCCTCGCGCGCCGGCACCGACCAGGTCGAGTGGGGCTGAAAGGCGGCATCGACGGGGTCGCCGACCGCGAACGGCGCGTGCGGATCACCCTGCACTCGCAGCACGACTCCGGACGCCACCTCCACACGGTAATCGACGAGGTTGCCGAGAAACGCGCGGGCCCGCACGACGCCTCGGAGCCGATTCAACGTCGGGTCGGCACCCCGCGGTCCTGGCATGTCGCCGCCCGCGCCGCTCGCACCGCCCCCAGACCGTCCGCTGAGCTGGATCGCCTCTGGCCGCACGGCGATCAGACGCTCGGGCTTGGCGTCCCTGCCTGGCGCCAGGCCGCCGCAGCGCAGCGTCCCCAGCGCGGTGTCGACGACGAGCAGCTGGTCCCCCTGGCCGACGACCTTCCCTTCGATGAAATTGGTGAGCCCGACGAACTCCGCCACCATCCATGAGTGCGGACGGTGGTAGATCTCCTGCGGCGCCGCGAGCTGGTGGATGCGGCCGTTGAACATCACCGCGATCCGGTCGGCGATCACCATCGCCTCAGCCTGGTCGTGGGTGACGTAGATAGTGGTGATTCCAACCTCCTGCTGCAGCGAGCGAACATAGAAGCGCATTTCCTCTCGGAGCTTGGCGTCGAGGTTGGCCAGCGGCTCGTCGAGCAGCAAGACGTCGGGGACGACGACGAGCGCCCGCGCGAGCGCAGCGCGTTGCTGCTGGCCACCCGAAAGCTGGCGCGGGTAGCGTCCTTCGAGGCCCGTGAGCTGGACTTTGGCGAGCGTGGTCGCCACCCGCGCCCGAATAGCCAGCGCCGGCTCCTTGCGCATCTCGAGGCCGAAGGCCACGTTCTGCGCTACCGTCATGTGGGGGAACAGCGCGTAGTTCTGGAAAACCATCCCGATGTTGCGTCGCTCCGGAGGAAGGTTTGTCACGCGGTGATCTCCGAAGTCGATGTCACCGGAGTCCGGAAGCTCGAAGCCGGCGATGGCGCGCAGGGTCGTCGTCTTGCCGCACCCCGAAGGGCCGAGGAGCGCCATCAACTCGCCGTCCTGGACGTCGAGGTGGAGGTCGTCGACGGCGACGACGGTACCGAAGCGCTTCGTCAGGCCGCTCAGCGTGATGGCCGACATCGGCGCCGGTTGCCGGTCAGGTTGACATCTCACGGTTCCAGCGGTCGATCAGCTTCGGCTTCTGGTCGTTGATCCAGAGCCAGTCCCACTGGAGGATCTTCGGGATGTCAGCCTGGGTGACCGGCATGATCGGTTTGAGCTCGTCGGGCATCTTCACTTGCGTGTTGGCAGGCAGCCAATAGAACTGGCGCAGCCACATTTCCTGCGTTTCTCGCTTGAGCATCCAGTTCACGTAGGTAAAGGCAGCGGACTTGTTCTTCGAGCCCCCGGTGACCGAGACGTCCTGCTCGAACATCATCATGCCCTCGGCCGGCGCCACCCAGCCGATGGGGGCCCCGGACTTCTGGAGACGGACGGCCGCCGGCATGTCGAGGATGCCGATCAGCACCTCGCCCTGGACGAGCAGCTTTTCCATGTCACCCGAGAAGTCCGTCTGCTTGAAGGGTTTCAGCTCAGCGATCTTTTTGTAGGCGGTGTCGATGTCCTTGTCGCCGCCGGTCCAGATCTTGGACGTCAGGCAGATGGTCATCTGCCCCGCCGAGTTGACGATGTTGTAGATGCCGATCTTGCCCTTGTACTCGGGCACGGTCCACAAGTCCTTCCAGGCCTTGGGCACCGTTTTGATCTTATCGATGCGATAGGCGAGGCCGATGGGGCCGGCCAGCGCCAGTACTCCCATGTCGTCTTTGATCCTGAGGTTCGGCGCCACGTTCCTGAGGTTCGGCACGAGTTCAGGCGGTAACTTCGTGTAGCGCCCCTCGGCGCGGAGCGGCGCCGCCCAGACCTCGTTGGTGATGACGATGTCATAAGGCGGATTGTCTTTGCCAGCTGCCTTCAGCTTCGCCACCCAGTCCTTGGACAAGCCGATGGCGAGCTCGACCTTGATGCCAGGGTGCTCCTTCCCGAAGGCGGGCACGACCGCACTGCGCATGAACTCCTCCCACGGCCCGCCGTAGCTGGTGATGGTGATGGTGCCCCCGGCCTGGGCCCCGGCCTCCCGGCCCGGAACACCGACGGAGGCGATCGCGCCCGCGGTCAGCGCGGTCCGGAGAAAGCTCCGGCGGTCGAACCGCACGCGCCGCTCGAGACGAGGTTGGTCGACCATGGTCGCCGCGCCCCCATTCGTGAGAACCTTGGCCCTTCGATCAGACGAAATCGCCGTATCTTGTCCCGGCGATCGTGGCCCGTCAAGCGACGCGGATCAGCGACTTACAGGGACGGCGGCGCCCAGGGTTTGTGACACCTGTGGGTTTGGCGTCGATGCCAGCGCCATCGTGGTACACGCCCGCACGTGATAGGCTCGGCGTGGCGGATGGCGTCGCGCAAACATCGGAAGCGTCGCGAGCATCCACATCGCACGGCGGCCGAGTGGCTGGCCCTACTCGCGGGCAGCGGCGGGAAGCTAGGCGTTCAACTGCCGCCAGACTTCGTGCTCTGGGTGCTCGCCGGTCTGCTCGCCCACCTCGATCGCCGGGGCGACTCGCACCTCGCTGACCTCGCCGCGGCCGCGCTCATCCATGGGGGCGGCCTGGCTGTGCACGAAGGCGCCCGCTGGCAACGGGGCGGGCCCTCCCACCAGGCGGCCCTTCGGACGATTGCTCAGGCCTTTGCCGATCTCGACCTCCGCCGCGGCCAGCGGCAAGACAAAGGTGCGTGGGAAGTGCTGAACGCGGTCGAAGCGGCCTACACCGGGCTTTGCGTCGGGCAAAAGCCCGATGGTTCGGCGTCCGACCGCGACTACCTCGACGAGGAGATGCAACGCCTCGGGCGAAAGGATCTGAGCGATCCGGTGGTCCGGGGGCAATTCAGAACCAACCTTCGCCGTCGAATCCTGAGTGAGGCGCTTGAGGAAGTCGCCCGCCGGCAGCTCCCACGCCGCGCGACAGAACGAGACATACGCGCGCGCGGCCACGAGATCCGCCGGCGCCTCAAGGACGCGGGGCTCCTGAAGCTGGTGGGCGGCTCGGTCCCTTTCATCTCGCCCGAGGGGACCGAGATCTAGTCTTTGGGGGCTTCGCCCTTCGACAGCCGGATGAGGAACTTGGCGAGATCACGCGCCATGTCGTCGAAGGACTCCTCGACCAGCTCGGTCGAGCTCCCGCCGACCTTGGCGATCCGGCGATCGGCCGTGGCCATGACCACTTGGCCCGAGGCGACGTCCACGAACCGGAGTTCGGCCTGAGCGCGCGCGGCCCCGGCGCCGCCCCCGACCCACATGCGGAGCGCGCGGTCTCCGCGGCCCAATCGGGTGATGACGCCTTCTAGACGCAGCGCCTGCGACCCCGGCGCCACCTGGATCTCGCTGATGTCGACCACCTGCTCGAACAGCTTGGTGTCCCGCAGGCGACGCACGAGCTCGACCTGGAAGACGGGCGACATCTTGGCCCCGAATCGGCGATCGTCCTCGTCCTTGACGGCCGGGTCGGTTACCGGGAACTTCTCGACCGCGATGAGCTTGTACTTCTTGAGATCGAAGCCCGGCGCGATGGCGACGAGCCCGGCGTCCTTGTCCTTCATGTTCGGCTTCAGCCCGCCAACCGTCAACACTTCGTCGGGGGTCGTTTGGATCGCTCCGGCGCCGCAGCCAGCGAGGACGAAAGCCAGGATCAGCAGTCCCAGACGACGCAGCATGAATGGGCCCCTTCTTCCACGGCGGTATGACCGCGCGCCGCGGCTCGTACTATTCAGTCGAGCACGGCGGCGGGGCCGGCCGGAAAGAAAATCTCAGGCCCGTCCGGCGAGGTCCAGCGGGGCTCCCAGCAGGGTTTTGGCGCCGATTCGCCCATGAGAGTGTTTCATGAACACACGGCCACACCGATCGCCACCACAAAACCGCTGCGAGACGTCTTGAAGTTCTGCCCCGCAAGTTTCGCACCTGGCCAGCGCCTGTCCCCCTGTCGCGAGGAGATGGCTGCTCAAGGCCGCCGGTCGCCCTGGAAGCGGAGCAGGATGAGGAACAGGTTGATGAAGTTCAGATAGAGCGAGAGCGCACCCACGATCGCGTACGCCCCGCTCCGCTCGGGTGGGAGCTCCGCCGCCATCTGTTTCAGCCGCTGTGCATCCCACGCCGTCAGTCCGGTGAAGACGATCACACCGACAACGGAGATGAGGAACTGGAGGGCATCGTTCTGCCAGAAGACGCCGAGGATCGACGCGAGCACCAGCCCGATGAGCCCCATATAGAGAAACTGGGCGGCGCCGGCCAGACTCCGCTTCGTCGTGGAGCCGAACAGCGCGAGGGCCCCGAACATCCCGGCCGTGACCGCGAACGTCGTCGCGATGGAGCTCCCGGTATACGCGAGTAACAGGACCGACAGGGTGACCCCGTTCAACGCCGAGTAGAGCAGAAAGAGAATCGTGGCGGCCGTCGGGGTCAGGTGGTGGACACGCGCCGAGAGATAGAACACCAGCCCAAGCTCGGCGAACAGGGCGCCGACGAAGAGGATGTGATTCGACGCAATCGTCCGCATGATGGCCGGTGAACCGGTGATCGCGTACGCCACCGCCGCCGTCATGCCGAGACCGACGAACATCCACCCGTACACCACCCGGAGGAAGGCCGTCGCCCGTTCGGCCGTCGCCTGGACGGTGACAGCCGGAACCCGTGTTGCGGTGAAATTATCCATGGGTGCTCATGTTCCGAGTCTGGCGGCGCGCCAGAACGTACGCTGGGCGACGATCGCGAGCGTCGCGCCGCCGCAGCCGATCAGGAACATCGCCAGCATCCCAGCTCCGCTGGAGATTACGACCCAGATCGTCGCGCCCATGACCACACTCCCGATGAGACCGAGCACGCTGTCGTGGATGAACCCGTAGTTTTCCGCCCGTGAGAGCGCCTCAGCCACCCACCCGGCCGTGAGCCCGGCGAGAACCAGCATCGGACCCATTTGCATGATGTGCTCGAACATGGCGGATGCCCGCCTTTCTGCTCAGGCGCGTCCCTCGTGAGAGCGACTCGCGATGAGCTTTACCCATGTCTTCGCGTTGAAGTTGTACTGGTGGATGTTCCCGACCTCGTCGAGGGCGAAGAGGTCGTCTTGCGATGCACAGATTGGATGAACTTCGCCGGCGCCTGGCTGATGGTCCCGGCCCGCTGCGAGTCATCGCTCCGGTACTCATTCCCGTTCATCGGATCATCCCTCACCGCCGTCGTCCTTGTACGGGTCACGCTCGACGCTGCTGAACGCGTGGTCCCTGAACGCCGTCCCGTCGATCGCGATGAACACGATGGCTCGCGTCCGCGACGGCCGACTCACCAAGATCGCGGACGCCACGGATCCCGTGACCGTGTTGACGCCCTGCCACACGCCGCCGGCCGGCCGGAGATCCCGCCGGCTCGTTGTCGTCTCGCGCGTGCATTCCTCGAACCCATCCCTCAGGAGAGCATCCACAACGTCCTCCGGCGCGGCGCCCCACCCATGCTCCCCTTCGATCCAGCTCATCCGGCCCTGCTTGCGAAGCTCATTGAGGCCATGCATGGGTTGCACCTTGTCCTCGATCCTCGGGGCGCCGCAGGGTGAATCGGAGGTGGCTCCGGGGCGGAGCCACCTCGCGAGGGTCACTTGCCCGCGCCGATCGAGA
>Ga0209056_10002704_pt1 | contig 18964 bp, 15 predicted proteins | sample GraSoiAngelo_114_FD_185876 | JGI IMG/M metagenome (GOLD analysis project Ga0209056, IMG submission 185876) | Grasslands soil microbial communities from the Angelo Coastal Reserve, California, USA - 14_0903_13_40cm (SPAdes) (version 2) | ecosystem: Environmental > Terrestrial > Soil > Grasslands...
CATGGGTCTCGCCTGCAACTCTGTTTAGAATTACGCCGCTTAGTCTCAATCTTGGATCGAGGTTCTTGTAGCCTAGCACGAGGGCCGCTGCGCTACCAGCGAGACCGTATGCGTCAATGACAAGCAGAACAGGAGCTTTGAGCATCTTGGCAACTTCGCTGGTACTCGCCACCTCTGACTTTCCATCGATCCCGTCAAAAACACCCATGACTCCTTCGATAACCGCGATGTCGGCATCCCCACAGCCATATGCAAAGATTGACGGAAGCTGGGGTCTAGGCATCATCCAAGAATCAAGATTGCGCGAGGGTCTGCCAGTCACCGCTTCATGGAAGCTAGTGTCGAGAAAGTCGGGTCCAATTTTGAATCCTTGGACCCTTCTCCCCTTCCTTGCTAGGGCTCCCATGATTCCGATTGCAATAGAGGTCTTGCCGACTCCGCTGTGCGTCCCTCCAATAACGATACGTGGTGTCTTCAGATTGGATAGGCTCCACATGTTCGACAGAATGTCGCGTCAGATCTTACTTCATAGTGACATTGTGGACAGGTTCTGCCCGTTGTTTTGAGCCTGTCTCCAAAGACCCGATGGAATATCTCGTAGTAGACGAGGTGCTCCTTATCCCTAATCGTAACATTGTCGGCTGCCTTGATCTGCTTCTGTTTCTCACGAAATTCATCATCGGATATTCTCTTGTCAAAGATTTGCGGTAGGGTTGTTGTCCCACATCCGTATTCGATTGGGGTCTTGACTCGCCAAGTAATCTGGCTAGGCAGCAAGTCTTCGAAGGTCTTCCGGACAATCCACTTGCCCCACTTCTGACCGTTTTCCTCGACGACGAGGAACGATGGGTCCATCTCGCTGGCCAACTTCTTGACTTCAGGTTCCAGAAAAGGTATCTTGGCAACCATGCCGAGCGATTGGGCCATCGGGACTGCAGAGAAGCTCATCGCTTTCCATAGTTTCTGCAGAGAGGTCTTCAGTTCTAGCGGCGCGAGGTTAAACAGGAAGCTGTAGCCTGCAAACAGCTCGTCGCACGCGTCCCCTGTTAGAAATGTCGAGACTCCATCCTTCCTGGCCTCCCTCATAGCGATATAGACTGCAGCACTGTTTCTGATCTCCATAGGGTCGAAGACTTTGAGAGTCTTCACAACCTCTGGAAGATTCTGCATAAATTCCTCCACGCTGAAAGTGTGGAGATCATGGTTCAGGTCTAGGGCCTTGGCCATCAAGTTAGCATATTCGATATCTGGAGAAGGGGCTCCCTCCAAAGCTATTGTGTAAGCTCTCAGAGCACTATGTTTGGATGCTAGCGCGGCAACGAGGCTGGTGTCTAGCCCTCCGGAAAGAAGGATGGCTTCAGCCCTGTTCCGTTCGACCGCAGATTCAACGGCCCCTCTGAGGTCTCGAAGCAGCTCGGGAGGGGCTCTCAGGGTCTGAGCGCTGGCTATCAAAACAAGCGAGGCCGAGAGGAAATTCTATATAAGTATGCGGGTAACTTTGCCCGCTTAGTTTGTCGCGGCTCAGACAGAACCATCGACCATTCTCTAGCCCCCAGATGAAGGTGGCTTTGATAGCGGTCTTCACGGCTCTGTCCCTAGGCACAAACTACGTCATGATCGACCTCCCCAACGTGAAGCTTATGGACGCCCTGATTTTCATCGCCGCCTTCCTCTTCGGACTAGAAGTCGGGCTCGGCTCAGCCATCTCCATCTGGCTGATTTACGGATTCATCAACCCATACGGCCAAGCCGACCCCCTACTGCTCTTCTTTCTCATGACCGGAGAATCTTTCTACGCCATTGCAGGAGCATTCCTCAGCCGGGCATCAGCCGCTCAGGATCTGCTCAACAACGCACGTCCATACAAACGGATGGGTCTACTTTTCGGACTGATCGGTTTCCAGGCAACCTTCGCCTACGATGTCCTGACAAACTTCGGCTCTTGGATATTCAAAACCAGTTCCCTCTACCAAGCGTTGGTCATTGGCCTGATAACCGGAGTGCCCTTTGCAATTATTCACGAAGCAAGCAACCTAGTATTCTTCGCGACTGTCGTCCCATTGGCTATAATCGCCTCCAGGCGTATAGGGCTCCCTCTTCAAAAGTAGGATACGGTGATCTCTTTCGGGCAACCATCGAGTGTTCTATCTCGTTCTCGGGCTCATTGCGGCCCTGTTAGTTGCAGCACAAGTTGGAGCTTACTATTACCTTCAGAGATCGTATGGCGGAACGCTATCGACCTCTTCGGCCCAATGCGGTCCTTCGAACGGTAGTTCGGCAGGAACCAATGTTGTCGAAACGAATACTCTGATCAATTATGGCAACGGAACTCTCAGATGGTATAATGAAACAAATATCCCCGCGACTTGGAATTTTTATCAGCTAACACTCCATCTAGCCAACGGCAATGTCAAAGAACAATGCTATGGGACCCCTTACAACGAGCATTATGTGACAGGAATCAACAATGTCAACAACCAAAACCCCTTCTATTGGACAGTCTGGATATTCTGCCAGAGTCAGAACGCCTGGGCAACCTCTCCGGTTGGAGCTGACAGGATTCGACTGTCCAACGGCCAAACTCTGGCATGGGCCTACGAAGTCCCATACCAGGCACCTCTACCCGGGGCCGGAACAATCGCCTTCTGTTCCTAACTACATTTTCCAGAATCATGTTGCTAATGCTTATATGAACAACTTCTAAACGAAGCGGGTAACTTTGCCCGCTTTGAGGCTGTTCGGTCTAGTCCTAGTCGGCCTAATGCTATCCGGCCACTTTCAGACATTTTCAGCTGAAGCATCTCCGACACGCGAAGTCGTGATTGCCAACGCTGTGAAATGGCTGGGTGTTAACCAGAATCTTGATGGTTCATACGGTTCTACTCCCCAGTACTATCAACACTGGGCCGGGGCTGCCGCGTATGCTCTGTGGCTGAATAGTTCGAGTTCTTCAAAAGCTTCCAGATCCTACACTTGGGTAGCCTCCGAGATGGATAATTATTCCAGCGGAGTCTGGTACGAGGCAGATATCCCCGGCGAAATACTATACTCTCTTGCCGTTAGCGGGAACCTCGGTCTACTTCACAACTTGTCGGACTACACGGCACTGGGTGACTTTCAACAGTCCGATGGGGGTTTCGCTGGATTTGCGGAACCACCGAGTTATGCCCCCGTTGCGAGCGCGGTGGATACTGACATGGCTCTCTGGGGGCTCATTCATGCTAGAGTGGTCAACGCCTCTAGCCAAGAGAAGGCCACAAGCTACCTCTTATCTCTCCAAAACAATACCGATGGAAGTTTCGCCCTCACTTCCACCACTGTATTCAGTAGCTTTGAGTCGTTGGCGCCGGATCCAATCAGCCTTACGGCGTTGACACTGATAGTCTTGAAAGATGCTTCCTACGCTTCAAGTGATTCCAGGATTTCCCATGGGCTAGACTATCTTGGAAAGGCTGTTTCAGCATCGTTCAAGAGTAGTGTTGACCCATCCAACTCGACTGGGCATGTATATGCAGCATCCCTCGCGGCGATTGCCTTCAACGACTACGGCAGGAACCATGATGCGTTGGCGTCAATACCCTTCGTCATAACGAAGCAGAACGCTGACGGAGGGTTTCATGATGAGTCCCGGGGCTCGACGGGGTCCAACGCCCTAGACACTGCGTGGGCTGCTATAGCCTTGCAGCTGGTTCCTCCCGGTCCAGAGTTTGGCGCATATCTCCCGCAATTAGTCATCTTTGGGACAATTGCTGGGATTGCTGCCTTGGCGGTTATTGTGGGGGTTGTCGTCTACTTTGTCAGGAGAAATAAAACAGACTCCACTGAGTCTGTGAAAGGGACCTGTTTTCAGACTTGCGAAAGTAGTGCGTGAACTAGTTTTGGCTGTGCTTTGTCGTGCCGGTTCCTTCGAGAGCGTGGACCATGTTGACGACGACTTTGATGGTTGGGATCAGTGCGATTAGCAGAAAGATTAGCGGATAGGCCCATTGCTGCGCTGTGAAGTAGGGCTGAGCGATTCCGTTGGTCACTGAGTAGAGTATTCCGATTGCTACGATCTGGAAGAAGTATGCGAGTAGCGGTGTCCATGTTCGATAGTTCTTGTATGTGTCGGATACGGTGTCGGCGAGCTGGGTGCCGAATTTGAGTAGGATGAAGCAGACGATCAGGCCGAGCATGAAGACTACAATGTTCGCGACTGATATGGTGGAGGTTCCCGTTATTGGGTTCGATATTCCTGGAAAGCCAAGAACTACTGCTTCGACGATTACCAGTACTATGACTCCAGCGACTAGTCGTATGAAGGAGGGCATGACAGGAGCAAACGCGCCCCAAGTCTTGTTGGAGGTTGAATCCGTCATTTCTTACACTTGGAAAGACTATCACTATAGGAACGGGATATTGCTGTGTCGAAACCTTGGATAGAATGGTCGAGTTACACCTTGATGTGGTTCTAAACGTCATGCATAGGCAATATCAGTTCCTTAACGAAACCCGATCCATGTCCCTACTCGTAATCGGAGGAAGGCAACGGCAGCCTCGGTGGCCAGTAGCCTGACAATTCGTTGCAAAAACGCCTTAGAATCGAAACCTGTCCATCGTCGTGTTAATCCCTTCAGATCAGGGAAGACTGAATCAGCCTTCCAGCCTGATGTCCTCCCGTAAAATCTCACGAGCTAGGTAAAGATAGAATATTTTTGGAAACGACCTTCCTCGCGTGACAGATCCGGGGGCTTGGCAAAGAAGGAGCAACGGACCCATTTCAGAAGATTCTAGGTACCTAGTAGTTGCTTTGCAAAACAGCAGATCTGCAACGCGAGAGTGTAGGGTCCTAAGAGTCCCAAGGAAAACGCCTAGAAAACAGCCTAGGGGTCTATGTCGACGCTAGAATCCGCCGGACCAAAGAAAAATGCGAACGCGGTTGTTGATGAGACCCTGTTAAGAACCCGCAAGCAATAGGACATCTAGAAAAAATAGGTATGCAGGCCAGTCTCGCGACGCAGAAACCGGGATGTTTCTATATCCCGTTCTAGGCTAACAGCGTTCTTTTCCAGAGGTTCGGAGCCAGCCGAGGGTTCCACCATTCCAGAGAAGCTGCCGCCAGCTATCATGATGGAATGCTTCAGGTTCGACCGTCTCCAGATTTAATATGGAACCCAGTGGCTGAGCAGGCGTTCGGTTTCTGGTCGCATGGCAGGATAAGGGATAATGACGGTTCACGTCCTACTTACAGCCGACAACCATCTCGACCCCTCCGCCGTCCAGTACGGTCCGAGGAGATTCGAGAGAAAAAGAGACTTCCAACACAGCTTCGACGTCCTAGTCAACTTTGCCCTTGAGAACCGGCCGGATCTCTTCCTGATAGGAGGCGACTTCTACGACGGCATACTGCCCGGCAACCCAACACGCGCCTACGTAGCTGAACAGTTCAAACGACTATACGAGAAAGAGATCAACACAGTCCTAGTCAGCGGACACCACGACACTCCAAGGAGCATAGAGCAGGGAGTCTCACCCTTATCCGTCCACGCCAAAACTGGACACGTCTACTTCCTACAAGACCCACGTCCAACATTGAAGATGTTCCATTTCGGAAGCGAGGCCGTCAACGTGACAGGTATGAGCCTCAGCCCCGGACTCGGTCCTGAACAAGACCCGCTGGCCGGACATGAACTGTCGCGTGAGGGAGATGTGAACATATTCCTCACTCATTATCCGATCGAAGGGTTCGAAGGATACTTCGGACAAGAGACACACATCGGAAAATCCTCTATCCCTCGAAACTATCAGCTGTTCGCGTCGGGACACCTTCACCGGCACCAGAAGAACACCATCAATGGTACGGCTGTGATGTATCCTGGGAGTACTGAGAGGGTCAGCTTCAACGAGGAAGGAGAGGAGAAGGGATTCTGCTGGCTCGAACTCGACAAGAGTGGAGTACTAAACCAAGAATTCCACACAACCCCGGCCCGTCCAATGGAGACGCTAGATTCCCGGGTGACCGGTGAGGGTGGAAGCCTAACCCGGCAGATACAAGATGTTCTAGAGAAGAGGCGGGGTGCCGAGAAGATTCTACGCATTAGAGTAACAGGTCGAGTATCCCTAGACCAGCTCTCAACCTACAAACGATCCGTCTTACAATCATACTGCCAGGACCGTTTCTTCCATACCGAGTTCGACGAGGACGGCCTGAATGTTCTGACATCGGAAGCGGTAGAGTCGCTGCCAAGAACTACTCCGCTCGAAGAGCTCGGCCGGTCATTTCAATCCCTTCTTTCGAACGTGAAAGAGGAAGAGCGTCCACTCGTTCATGAAGCGTGGAAGGCGACGGTTGCGAGACTGCAAGAGGAGGGAGTCAGCTGAGACTAGTAAGTCTTCAAGCACAGAACTTCAAGAAACTGAAGCTTGCCAAACCCCTTCCGCTTTCCGAGGGCATTATTCTCATCACGGGTCTAAACGAGAGCGGCAAATCCACCATCCTAGACGCTGTCCTCTACGCTCTATTCGGCCGTGTGATCCGGCCCAGCAAGATGCCGAGCAACGAGGACATCATCAGCTACGGAAACGGAGAAGCACAGGTGCGCCTAGAATTCGACATAGGCGAGAACCGGTATCGCGTAGTCCGGGAGGTTCACAAGACTAGGCCTAACCGGGCGACGCTTGTTGAGGTGCGGTCTAACGGTACGACGAAGGCTCTCGCGAACTCAGTCAAGGACGTTACGGCGGAGATCGAGCGGCTGCTAGGAGGGATAACGTATGATGAGATTGTTGCGAGTAGCGTTGTTGCCCAGAAGGATCTCGAACGGCTCATCAAGCAACGGCTCGATGATCGTAGGAAGGTAATCAATGTCTTCCTCAACCTCGAGAGCTTCAACAAGGTCCAAGATCAGCTCGACAATGAGCGGAATGGAATTGAAGGCACGAGTAGGACCCCGGGACACCTCACAGTTGAAAGACAGCGTCTCGAGACATTGAACGACCAGCTGAATGAGTACAAGGAGACGAGCGTTCAGCTAGACAATCTGAATGTAAAGGTCGAGAAGCTCAAGAAGGATCAACAGCACCAAGAGAAACGGTTTGTTGAAACTGACACTCTATACAAGACACTCAACGAGTACGGAGAAGCGGTCAAAGAACGAGACTCTCTACAACGAGAGATAGAGGACAAGAGCCTCCTCACAAACAATCTCAAACAACAACTCGCAAGCGTCGACACGCAACGGTCGGAGCTTGGGAGAGCGGAAGCAGAAGTCAAAAAGTATGGCGATCTTGCCGAAGCAGAGAAAGCAATAACACGAGCTTCGGAGGTTCTTGAAAAAGTTCGGAGCGCTGAGCTTCAGATAGCACAGTTCGAAGATCGAGAACAGAGATTACAAGCGCAGATTACTGAGACAAACAAGAAAGTTACTATTGCAGACGAATCGCGGCTCGTCTCTTCAGACAAGCCTCGAAGAATCTGGTCTTACCTGATGGCTACCGCCGCCTTCGGCGCGGGAGCGATTCTCTCCTTCATACTGGCCCCCGTGGCACTGACCATCGCCTTAGGTTCTCTCGCGGTCGTATCACTACTTCTGCTGACTCGACAAATCATCTCCCTATCGCAACAAGCAGAAGCATCCAAGCAGCAACAAGACCGCCTAGCTAATGCTCAGCTACTCGTTTCCTGGGAGAACGAGTTAGGAGAAGTGAAGAAAGATCGAGATGTTGCAGACGCGACGATCAGACAAGGGTCCAGCCAGATTCTGCAGGTCCTAGGCTCCATCGAATCATATTCCAGCTACTTGCAAGGTCTGACTGATCCTAGAGAGGTCGTGGAACAAGCCTCCTCAATCTACAATCAAGACAAACAATCACTCAGCGCAGTAACAGAACGAGTCAACATGCTCCAGAAACGGCTGGGAGAAGAACCCGAGCTGAAACGACAGCTCGCCCAAGCCCAGCTCGACATTGCCGTGGTCGAGAAGAAACTCAAGAAAACACTACTTCCTCCTTTACCCGAGGGAGTTGAATTCTCACCAGGGCTGCTTGACGAGGCGAGCCAGATGCGTGACAGTCTCAACGAGTCAGTGTCTCGTGTGAAGACTCAGATTGAAGAGTCGATGGCGCGCATCATCGAGCTGAAACAGTTCCTAGAAGAAAACAAAGATCTAGAGGAGCAGGTCGACGAGCAGAGGCGGAAAGTACTGCTCTTACAGAAGCAGCTGGCAGTGGTCAAGTATTCTATCAAGGGACTCGAGCAGGCTTCTGAATCGTTGAGGAACCGGGTCAAGCCCCAGGTCGAGAGGTACATGAGCCAGATTCTGCCAGTGATCACTTCTGGCCGATACAAGGCAGTCCAGCTAGAGGACGATTATACTGTGAGGGTCTTTGATCCGGAGGCGGGAGAGTTTCGGCCGAAGGAAGTATTCTCGGGCGGGACGGAGGATCAGTTGTTGCTCGCTATGAGGCTGGCTTTCGCGCTAGCATTGATCCCTCAAGCTAAAGGACGCAATCCCGAGTTTCTATTCCTAGACGAGCCTCTCGGTAGCTCAGACAAGGTCCGGCGCGAAGGAATACTCGCACTGATGCACGGGGAATTGTCCCAGAACTTCAAGCAGATCTTCCTCATCAGCCACGTCGGGGATCTAGAAGTGGAAGCGGACACTGTTATCGAGATGGAAAACGGGGCGGTACGGGAGGTGGTGTCTCGCAAATCCTCATTACCGCAACCGATAGAGATTCCAGCCTGACATGTCTTGAGTCTTGACTGGCTTTACGGCTTCGACGAGCTTAACGCTTACCGACTAGACACGGAGAAGGGCAAGGAGCGTCTTGAGGCTCATGTCAAGAATCTTCCCGCGCTACTGAGCTTCGCGGGGATCACGCTTCCGAGGAAACCTCGAATTCTCTGCTTGATGGCCGGGTCTTGCATTGAAGGAATAGCGTTCGCACAGGTTTACGATGCTGACGTGACTTGTGTTGACCTTCAAGAGCGACTCTTGACTAAGGGTCTGAGAGAGGCGAAGAAGAGAAGGCTGAAGCTTCACGTGGTCCATGGCGATGTCCGAGAAACATCAAAGCTGGTCAGTGGCAAATTTGATCTAATAACCGTCCTGGGGCAGCCGCTTCCACATATTGGGATTTTCGACTTCGACCAGACAATAGGCGGAGTAAAGAAACTCCTTGCGAAGAACGGGACATTCCTCATTGATCAGTCGGATCTAATCTTCAGAATTCTCCCACAATACAGAGACGCGATGACGCACAACCTCGAACCACCAGTCTTCAGCATCCACCGTAGCCTCAACGCTAGACACGGATACTTCGAACGGCTATACTACAGCCGAACAAGACACGATTCCTACAAGACCTACCTATGGGCACCATGGATCATCGAGTACATGCTGAAGAAAAACGGGTTCGCCAGGGTAGAGGTCAAGCCCTATACGGATCCGTACAACATTGCTCAGACTTACTTGCACACCGCAAGAAGCCCAATTCACTAGATCTGGTGGGCTTCTTACCGAATCTCGCGAGCTATTTGATCCTGCCAGTAGCTTGGTAGCTCTTCTTCAGGAAAGGCAGAATAGTCAACAGGTTGTCTCGCGTCTTCAGTTCCCAGACTGGCTTCCAGATAGTCTTGCCACCCATCTTGAACGATACCTTCTTGCTCAATTTCGACAGATCCGTCTGGTCTTGTTCAGAGAGCTTCGATATCACGATCCCGTCTGTTACGAGAAACGCGATCATTTTCTTTCCGTGTAGGTAGCAGAGGCATCCAATCATCTCCCTGCTCGAGACCCCCGGCCACTGCAGAATCTCCTTTTCCAGTTCGTCCCGAATCTGTCCCATCTTCTCTTTATCGAAGTACTTCATGCAAGCAGCTCCATCATCAACCCGCCTATGTTAGATTGTTCCGAGAGATGATTCCAGAGGTGCTAGCCGGGAAGAGCGCAGAATGAACCCTGATCTGGGATCTGGAAGGGGCATTTCATATGAAGCCCAGTTCAAGCATGCAATGATACAGATGAAGACCGGTCGAAAAGCCGCTGACTCGCCTGTTCCGCGCGACAAACCCGGAATCTCGCCTAGAAACGTTTCAGACGCCGAGGAGACCCTTCCAAGAATTTAGGAAAAAAATATTTCCCGCGACACAAAACTCGCAGTTGAGAGGGAATTAACAAATAGTAATCTCTTCTCCCACCCGGCCCTTCGAAAGGAAGCAAGCAAGACTGTTCCGCTACATGCTAGACAAGCGCAGAACAAGCCCTGATCACAAATCGGAGCAGGCGATTTTGACCTGCGAGATCTTCACGCTGAATCATGCGGATAACTCCCATGTGGCAGAACGGTTGACTCGCTCATTCTAAACCGCAAATCAGGAGACTCGCCCGGAACAGTTTCAACTGGCGAGACCCCTCTGAAAAAAAGGGGGTCAACAATATGATTCTCGAGACGCAAGAGTGTTCTTTGGACAATCTCTGATCTTTGCGGGAAAACTATTCCTCGAACATTATTTAGTCATATCTACCCCTTTTTCTTGACTTGCAAGTATTCGGCTATGTCGAGTTCGAGGAAGACTTCTCCAATGTCTCCCATAGTCTGCTTGAAATGATGCGTTTCGTACAGCTGCCTTGCGCGCACATGTATCGTTGAGGTCTCTACACCAACTGCGCTCCTCGCGAGCGAGTCACTAATCGCCTTCTCAAGTAGAAGTGTTCCTATTCCTTTTCCTCTCTCTGCCTCCGAGACATAGAAAGCGGATATGAACGCGTTCGGGCCTCCATCGATGATATCCTCATGCATGACATAATGGATGAAACCGACTAACGTAGAGCCGACTTCTGCAACAAGTAGCTCTTTCTTTCGAACTGCTCTCTGTACCGAGTTTAGCCGTCCTGAGATAGGTTTCCAGTCAAACCATTCAGATAGAAGATTGTCCACACCGGCGGCATCTGTCATCAACGCTCTCCTTACGACAAGTCCTTTGGACAAGTCTCATCCGGGCCCCTCCGGCAGAGAAGAGGATGGTCTTCGCCAGACGGATAAAGCCTCCGACTAGGTGGGCTGATTCCTAGCCGATGTAGCTTGGGACAACAGAAGACTGGAAGGATTTGAGAACTCTCAGCAAGGTCTCCTCAGCCTCGCTCCGGTCAGAGTAGTGTTCCTTAAGAGCTGAGGTCCAGAGATGGTAGACCATTCCTCCCTGCTCGGCAGCTTGGAAGAAACCTAGGTCCTCCAGAGACCTTGTCAATGATAGGAGCCGATCAGAGAGGACTGAAAGACCCGCAGTTATCGTCCAGTCACCTGTCTGGTCAAGCATGACATGTACGATTCCATCAGAGAAAGTCAGCGATATGCTTCCCCCCGGCCTGAGTGAGGAGTCTAGGAGGCCTGCCATTGACAACGGATCGTAGGTTCCCTGACCACTGAATGGAGCGTTCTCCGTCATGATGACTGACCGCCTGCAAGAACAGGCTTAACACTCGTGTAACCTAATCCCGCAAAGCCTCGGAACTCGTGAGCGAATTCTGGACGTTTATATCGAACAGAAGCCTCACCAAGTCTTCCCTCGGGCTCAACCATGTCCATGTATGATCTGGAGGAGGATAGGCTCGTAGCGGAGATAACGGGTAGAGGTGCCCGAAGGTTACTCATTCAACTGCCCGACGGGCTAAAGAACGAGGGACCCCGACTCGCCAGTCTAGTCCGAGAGAGAACGGGCGCAGACGTATTTGTCTCAGCGTCCTCGGCCTGGGGCGCTTGCGACCTATCCCTCGACGCAGCTGCGCGTCTGAAAGCTGACCTTCTGGTTCATTACGGTCATAACGAATTTCTGCGCGACGGGTCCAACGGCATACCTGTCGTCTATATTCCAGCCAAGAGCAGACACGAGATAATCCCGGTCGTAGAGAAGTCACTTCCACTATTGCAGGGAAAGCATATCGGATTGGCGACTGTTGTACAACACCTTCACAACTTACCCGAAACAACGAAGTTCTTGGAAGAGAAAGGATTCAAGGTCCAGCTTCCCGGACGCGGACCCTGGTCGCACGACACTGGCCAGGTCCTGGGCTGCGATTATTTCGGATTAAAACGAATTGAGCCGGAAGTAGACTCGTTCCTGATAGTAGGAAGCTACTTCCACGGCCTCGGAGCAGCACTCTCGCTGGAAAAACCCACGATCCTCGCAGACCCCTACGACAAAACTGTACAATCACTCAATCAGGACAGGGCAAGAATCATACGCCAGAGATACGCAATGGTCGAAAAAGCACGACAGGCAAACAATTTCGGAATAATAATCTCCACGAAACCCGGCCAGTCCAACCCGACGATCGCATTGAACATTCAGCACCAGCTGGAGGAGAACGGCAAGAAAGCAGTCCTACTCTACGCCGACGAAATAAGACCCGAAAAACTGCTCGATTTCACGGACGTGGACGCTTTTGTCGACACCGCATGCCCAAGACTCGCCCTCGACGATCCGGAGAGATTTCCGAAACCCATCGTCACGCGGGACGAGATCATGGTCGTAATGGGCGCGTGGACCTGGGAACAGCTTCTAGAGCGCGGCCTGGTCCGCCTCTAAAATGGCCGACAAGAAGCATCTCTCAAAACGCCAGCTAGAAATCCTGCTCGGCAAACTGAAAATTCTCGATAAACCCAATCTAAAGCTCGAACAGTATCCTGTCTCCGCTGAAGCTGCAAGCGAACTCCTCTACATGGCAGGATTCGAACACGACGACTTAAGCGGCCGAATCATCGACCTCGGCACTGGGACAGGACGCCTCGCCATTGGCGCCGCGCTTATGGGTGCGCGAGAGACTGTCGGAGTAGACATGGATGAGAGAGCGCTGGCACTCGCTAAAGAAAACGTCGAGATGGCAGGAGTGATTGTAGAATGGGTCCATTCTGATATAGAAAAGTTCAACGGGCGATTCGACACTGTGATAATGAATCCCCCATATGGGACCCGGACTTCTCACGCGGACACAAGATTTCTGGAGAAAGCCTTCCTATTAGCCCCCGTGGCCTATTCCATTCATAAATCAGCAACAAGAGATTTCCTGCTCCAGTTTGTGAAAAGGTCGGATAGGAAGGTCGACCAGGTAAGATCCATGAGGATGGAGATTCCCCACCTCTTCGAATTCCACCAGAAAAAACAGAAGAGAGTCGAGGTTGACCTCTACAGGATTATCCGAACACGTTCAAGAAGTGTTTGAAGGGGTTTTTGTTACATTCTTCCTTGGAAGAGGGCGAATGTGTTGCCGTTGGGGTCTGTGAGTATTGCGAAGTGTCCTCTTCCTGTTTCCTGTTTTGGCATGACGACTGTGGCGCCCAGGCTTGATGCTTGTTTCAAGGATTCGTCTATGGATTTGACGCTGAAGTAGTTGAGGATTCCTTGCTGGGACATGCCTTGCTCAGCCTTGTAGAGTCCCCCTAGTGTCTCGTACGGTGACTTTGCGTCTTTGTGGCTGATGAGCCAGTAGTCCATGTTCCCGCCTTCCATCTTGGTGAATTTCCAGCCGAAGAGTTGTTCGTAGAATCGGGCTATCTTTGATGGTTCGTTGGCGGCGATTTCGAAGTGGACGAGGGTGTTGTACCTGGGAGGGGCTTTGGTAACGTTTTTGGTGGAGTCCATCTTTGTATCAGCGTTTCTTATCGCTTAGGAAGTATCTCTTAAACATCCTCCAAGCCCGCAAACGCGAGAAAAAGCTACGGCTTATTCTCGCGCGACAGAACTGGCGTTCCTATTCCTTCTTAGGAGGAACCAGTGTGGCTGGCTCTTCGACTATTGTCCCCGGCGTTCCCTGGGCCGGAGTGGCCGGTATTGGCTCCATGGATGGCAATCCAGGAATTATTCCAGATACAGTAGGAACTATCTCGCTGATTTTTCGTGGCCGAATACCCATCTTTCCAGCCCACTGGCGGAGCCGATTCGCTGCGCCTCCCGCACTCTTTGGCTTTGATCTGTCTTGCAACAGGAAGTAGGTAGCAAGAAATGATGTAACCCCCAGGATGACGCCTGTCCAGACATTGATACCTGAAAGTATGGCCGTGGTAGTTCTGCCAACATAGTTCTGCAGATACTCATTGTTGGAATAATCTAGGTACAGCGCTGACAAGAGTCCAATGATTGCACTAGTTTCCACTATCACTCCAAACTTCGTCTTCAACGGAATCGGCGGTATCAGCTTCTCTTCAGGCCTAACTGGGACCCGGCGTAGCCGACCCGGCGCCCACCAATTCAGCCGCTTCATCATCATCATGATCGAAGGCACAAGATAGATCCGAGTCAGAGTTGCATCCAACAAAACTACAATGAAGATTGCTAATCCCAATTGTTGAAGCATTGGAATCTGTGAGAGCATCATCGTCCCATACGCGCCCGCAGTAACCAGACCTGTCACAGTGATGATCCCACCCGTACGTTCAACCGCTGTCTCAATCGCCTCCTCGTCCTTCGCACCCCCCGCAACATACTCGCGGATCCTAGTCACCAGGAAAATATCATAGTCGAGCCCAAGCCCAACCATAATCACCAACAGCATGATAGGCAGTATCCAGATCAGTTCAGTGGAGAAGTATGTCTTGAAGAAATAGACTGTTGCGGCCATTGCCCACGATATGCTGAGGAGGATTGTGAAGATCAACCGTAGAGGGGTAAAGACAGAGCCCAAAGCGACCAGTAGAACGATGAAGACTCCTACGAGCACTAATGCCGTGAGGTTGAAGTAATCCGAACCGCTCGAAGTGGCTAGATCGCTGACCGATGCAGTCGCTCCACCCACAAACATAGTGGATGAAGCCAACAGCGGGTCCTGGCTCTTCAGGACATTCACATTAGCACGAATCTGAGCAACAGTTGCGATGGCTTGATCAGAATAGGGCTCACTATCGAATGCAGCCCAGACCATAGCTGACTTCCCGTCGCTGCCCAGGAAAGGCTTCATGCTTCGGATCATAGCCTGCTGCTCTGCAGTGTTCAGCTGGCCGAAATTCGTGAAAGGAATAGGGTTTCCAGAAGGATGGGTCAGTCCGTACACCTTCGAGACTCCAGGAATCGTGTATGTCGAGTTTTCTGCGAGAGAGATTGCTTTCAGGGCTGTAACATTGATCCAGCCGCCTGAAACTAGCATGACTGGCGTCCGAACTATCGTGTAGGTTGGCGTAACTGTTCCAGCCCCAAATCCTTGGCTCATGATATTGTACCCGTTCTTGCTTTCCAGAGAAGATGGAATCTGTCCGATCAAATCGTGACTCGTTTGGGACGTCAGAACAGTGCTAGCTGCGGGGAGTGAGATGGCTAAGGCTAACAGGAGAACCAGTTTCGAATGTTTTGCGGTGAACTGTGCCGCCCGGGCATAGTAGCTTGCGCCAACGAGCTTCTTCTTCCTCCACAAACCCAGGCCACGAGGCCAGAAGATCCTATCGCCGAAAAGCGAGAGAGCAGCAGGGACCAATGTTAGAGCAACGAGCAATGCAATCGATATTCCGAGCATGACCGCGATACCCACAGAACGGAGAAGACCAAAACTGGCGAAGGCCAGAGTGCCGAAGGCGATAACTACGGTGGCACCGCTGGTCGCAATGCTCTCACCAGCCCAAGTCACAGATCTCTCAACGGCGTCCTTCTTTCCCCTCCCTAGCCTACGTTCCTCCGCATAGCGGCTCACGAGGAAGATGCAGTAATCGGATCCCGCGCCGAGCATTGAGACAGGGAGCAGAGTCAGAACCAGATAGTGAACGCTGGTAACGTACGAGCCTACAAGGTACACGAGGCCAAAGGCTATTCCAATGGAGAGCCCGATGGCGGCGATCGGAATCAGAGGCGCGACAAGAGAAGCAAAGAACACTCCAACAATGACCAAGATCAGTGTGATCGTTATCGGATCAATACGCTCAATGTCGGTCACGGTCTGAGTTTGAATGTCGTAGTTGAAGGCTGGCGCGCCAGTGACGTATACGACTGGGCTCTCACCACTAATGATATCGGCTATCCCGACATCATGCCTGATCTCTGGCACGCTATTCATCGGGTCGGGACCGTTTGTCTTGAAATCGAGAATCACCAGCATAGTATCGTTCTTGGCTGATGCGAACTGGGAATACACGTCCCTGCTCGGCTGCACAGGATATGTCAGCATATTGTAGTTGCGAAGGATCTGCAGCCCTAGACTAGACAAGTCGGAGCTGGTCGTTGAGGCGCCTAGGTCGTAGATTTCGCCCATTATCGTAAACTGGACCGAGTTAGCCATCGCGCTTTGGGAGACAGTATTTATCGTGAACGATCTTATCGCGTTCTGATCATTCCAGCAGTTGTTATTAGAACATCCAATTCCCGAGCCGCCACCATAGATATTGAAGAATCTGGCAGCGGAAACAAAAAGGCTCAGAGTCTGAGCGTCAAAAGGAAGCGATTCAACGAATGGCAGAGTGATGTTGTAGTAGGAAGGCTGCGTAGCTAAGAGAGGGCTGCCTTTTGTCACATTTTGCGCCCGAGCAAACGCTCCCACGAACAGCTGTAGCGGGGTGTATGTTGTGGCTGTGAAGGTCTGGTTCCAGGACTTGTAGAACAAGGTGAGATAGTCGAAGGCGATCTTCTGATACGCCGCAGGGGTCTGCGCCGAGACCATAGGCCAACTAGAATTGTATGCCTGACTGTTGTAGGCCGTGAGCTGCGTCTGGTCGATTGTGCCTGATCCTGAGTTGACGAGTGATATCCACTGGCCTACGTAGGTGCTTGGAATGCCGAACTCGATGTTCGAGGCTAGGGTTGTTGCGTTTTTTGTCTGGTATAGTTCTAGGTGCACCACGCTGGTGTAGCCTAATAGTAGTTGGCTGTAGATGTCGTAGATGCTTGTGATGTTGTTAATGTTTGAGAGTTTTCCGTCGTTGTGTAGGGTTTTGTTTAAGGCGAGTGTGAAGTCTCGGACGTCGTTGCCCCGAACATCGGATGAAGTGATTACGACGATGACGCTGCTGCCCTGGTCGATGCTGAATTCTCTGCTGACAATGTCCTGGGCCTTGCTCGATTCGGAGTTTTTCGGATTGAACGCAGTCTCATTGTATACAATGACGCTTTGAACTTGCAGTATGGCTGGTATGCTGAGGACTAGGGCTACGAGCCAGATCACGAACACGGTCCTGTTGTGCCGGATAATGAGCCGAGCTAGCTTCGTGAATAACACAGTTTGCCCTCTTTAGGATTGAAACGATTGAAAACCGGGACCGCGGCCATAAAGTCGTGGTGTAACCCGGAAACGTTCGAGAACCGCTAATACCCGACTCTAGGCACATCTATAAGACGAAAAAGAGACAGTTTCAAACAAGGGACCAAGTCACGAAGCCGATAACTCTCCTTCTAGCCCAAACCGGTCCCAAACTTGCGAAGAAGGAAGAGAACTTGAAAACAGTCGCCATACAGGCAAACGCGGCCAGGAAGAAGAGCATCGACCTGCTCGTATTTCCGGAGCTTCACATAACTGGCTACACCATGCAAGACGAAGTGTACAATCTGGCCGAGCCGATTCCGGGACCCAGCGTCAAGAGGGTCGAGAAACTCGCTAAGGAACACGGACTGCATATTGTGTTTGGAATGCCTGAAGAGAGCGCTGTCAAGGGAGTTATCCACAACACGGCTGTACTCGTAGGGCCTAACGGACTTGTTGGCAAATATCGAAAAATCCATCTTCCAACTCACACGGTCTTTGAAGAGCGGCGCTACTATCGCCCCGGTCAAGAGGCTCCAGTTTTCTCGACTCCTCTCGGGACAATCGGCTTGACGATATGCTACGACCTCTACTTTCCGGAACTGACAAGGCTTCAAGCGCTAGCGGGAGCACAGTTGATAGTCTGCATCTCAGCCAGTCCGGGTCTGAGGCGTCGATTCTTCGAAGGATTCTGCCTGAGCCGGGCAATGGAAAACGCAGTCTATCTCGCCTACGTCAACCGGGTGGGCATTGAGGACGGGAACCAGTTCTGGGGCGGTAGCAGAGTCGTCGCTCCAAATGGGTCCGTCCTAGTCCAGTGTAAGTATGACGTTGAGGATTACCAGCCTTGCAAGGTTGACTTGGACGAAGTCTCGCGGGCCCGAGCTTTCATACCCACGATAAAGGATCTTGAGCCTCAGCTGTTCGATCAGCTGCGGACTAAGAGCAGAGAAGCCTGAAAGTTGTCTAGGCACTTTCGCAGGCTAAGCGTGGCTCAGGGCTCGTCTCTCTGCACCGTGGGAGTGTTAGTGGGTCTTGCTCTGCTCGTTGTAGTTCCGTATATCAGATCGATTCCGGTCGATGTGTTGTTCCTGCTTGTTGCTTGGTTCTGTCTCTGGTTCTTCTCGCACGATCTTGCGCACCATGTGGTCGGAAGAATTGTCGGCGTTGGTTTCCGCTACTATTTCTTGGGACGATCGTCGATAACGAAACTGAGTCTACCATTCGCGTCCAATTTACTAAAAACTGTCCCAGTGCTGGGTCTAAAGATCGACAAGTCCAGTTTGAAATCCGTTTCTCCGAACAAGGCCCGTGCGATGTATGCTTCAGGGGCCATTTTTTCTATGCTCCTACCATGGTTCGTCATTCCCACCGGATTCTTGGTTGGTCTTCCAGTTGGAATCCTATTGACGATACTGACGATAGCAAACGTTGTCTTTACTCTCTACTTCAGCCCGCAAGTAGGCGACCTTCATCATGCTCGAATGGTCAGAAGCTAGGTCGAATCGTCTATCACGATACATTCTGACGCCGATTGCTTAGTTTCTATCTAGAATTCCATCCCGAGAAGACTATAGTATATTAGACGGGACGCCGTAGGCATCTAAGGCATCTCTCTTGAAAGGCAGAAACTATCGCTCTCCGTCAGGTCAGGCTTACACCCGTTTGAAGTACATTCATGGATCCCCGACCCCGAAAGTCTCGAAGTTCAACATGGGGGATCTCTCGACTCATTTTGCCCGAAGGGTCCATCTTGTGTCCAGAGAGAATGT
>Ga0209056_10002707_pt1 | contig 18950 bp, 23 predicted proteins | sample GraSoiAngelo_114_FD_185876 | JGI IMG/M metagenome (GOLD analysis project Ga0209056, IMG submission 185876) | Grasslands soil microbial communities from the Angelo Coastal Reserve, California, USA - 14_0903_13_40cm (SPAdes) (version 2) | ecosystem: Environmental > Terrestrial > Soil > Grasslands...
CTTCCTTAATGAGGGTCGGTAGAGTGTCGATGTACGCGGACGCCATTTGTCGTGTTCGACCTTTCTGGACCACGATTACGCGCCGATTTGTCACCGCATAGTGAGTGCGCTTCTTTTTCCAGGCTGAGTAGAAGAAGCGACCCCATATGAAGTATTGGCCAATCAGAACAAAAGGAATACCCCAAATCATTCCGAAGATCCATGGTTCGTGCGATCGCGGTCCTGAAGGTCAGAAGCCAGCAACGCCCGCTTCCCAAAAAATCGCAAAGCCGCACCACAGCAAACTGAATGGGACAAGGAATATGTCCTCTTTGTAAAAAATCCTATTCGGATTGGGCTGTCCGATCCACAAGACGCCCTCTCCCGAAGTTAATTCGGGTTGAACAGCAGCTAGCGAGGCCTGATCGAGTTGTGCCATAGGTTCACGAAATGCCAAAAATCCGCCCCCTCAGACTTACACGATGGGTGAAATGAGTTTATGCGTCCCGCGACTTCATCTCCGCCAGCAACTGCTCGATCCGCTCGGACTCTTCCATTGCCATGAAGCGGTCTTCGCCCTGCGGAATGAACTCACTCCGCTCAGGGTCACAGCTGGGAATGGTCATGCCGATCTTTGAGTCTAATCGTATTGAAAGCTTCTGGTTCCCGACTCCGCCATTTGAGAGCAGCCGCAAATGCCAAAATCGAAACCACAATCGCGAACGGCGCAAATACGGCTGCACCCCACCAATTCCGATAATGCAGATGGCCGCGCGACAGCGCTCCAACGCCAAAACAGAGAATCGCAAAACCTATAAGCGCGAGTGCAATCCGTTGTTTCCGGATCATTTCAGCTTTGCCGGGGACCTGATGCCGTCGCCTCATTTGTTACCTTACGCATGTCTCGCTTTCATTTCCGCCAGCAACTGCTCAATCCGGTCGGACTTTTCCATCGCCATGAAGCGGTCTTCGACGTCATCGGCGCCGAGTTCGGACTTGGCCTGGCTCACAGCTTCGTTGTGCGCGACCTTGCGCTTCATGCGATCGAAGGCGGCACTCTTTGAGTGGTCGCCAATCACGGTGCGAGCGTCGTGGGCTTTGCCGACGGCGCGGGCGCGGCGATGTTGCGCAATCAGCAGATCGGATTTAGCCTGCGCTTCGGTGAGTTTCTGTTCGAGTTGGCGCAGAGCAGTCTTGAGATTCTCGACTTGAGCCTTCTGGTCGGTGACCTGCTGCGTGAAGTTGCCGGTCAGTTCGCGATAGCTTTCCACGCGATGCAGCGCGGCTCGGGCGAGGTCGTCTTCTTTTTTTCCGACGGCGAGCTCGGCCTTGCGCGTCCATTCCGAGGTCTTTTCTTCGTTTTCTTTCTGCTTCCTTTCGAGCAAGTGTTGGTCGGCGATGGCGATCGCCACCTGCGTCTTCACCTGCAAGAGTTGATTCTGCATGTCGAGAATGACCTGTTTGATCATCTTTTCCGGGTCTTCTGCTTTGTCGATTAGGTCGTTGATGTTTGCGCGGACCAGCGTTGAAACACGTTCGAGCAGTGCCATGATGAACTCCTTTCGAAAACCAGCTTCTAGCTATTAGCTCTTCGCCGTTAGCTCAAAACAAAAGTCCAACCAACAAACTCAGGGTGCCCCACCCTACGCGCCTTTCGTAGGGTGGGAACCTCAAACTGACAACTTGGGGTACCCCAGGTCTCGCAAATCTTGCGAGAGCTGGGATTTCCGCCTAAGCCTTCGGTGTCGGATTCTGCGCCGCATCTGACTTGGACTTCGGAGCGCAGGAATATGCGATTGCCACTCCGATGCCCGCTCCGATCGCGATCCAAGATCCAACATGACCCAGTGCCACCCCAATTGCCGCGCCAATTCCTGCCCCGAGCGCGACTCCTACACCCGCATTCATCGGATTACATTTCATAATTGCCTCCTGACTTCAGTGCGATTGCGCGACATCATCGTTCCGACGAAGACGCCAATCGCGATCCCGATTGCCAACCATGCGCCGCTCGAACCCAGAGCGACGGAGATAGCCGTACCGATTCCCGCTCCCAGTGCGATGCCAAGTCCGATTTGCATTGATGGTCGTTTCATATATTTTTTGTCGTCCCTAGGGGATTCTGATCGTTTTTCCGCCTAACCCAGGGCTTACGCCCTGGGCTGTATTGTTTCCCGCGCGCGGCTGGTCACGTTATGAGCTTTGCAATCCAGTCACAGATTGCGCTCCAATAACCAGCTAGCATGCTCCCAACAGCGGCGACGAATTTCACCAAGCCTTCGAATACTCCTTCCAGCAGGGCGTCTCCGATGAGCTCAACGACTCCGATCAAGATTCCAACAATCAGCTCGCCCACAATTTCAAGCATCTGGCTTCAGCCTTGGGCGGGTGAGGGCACCCGCCCCCGACGCCCCCGTCCAGCGTCGGACAAAGGTGCCCCCCCGCACGGTTCGTGCTACTTGCCGTTCGACTTCGGCGCATCACTCGTTCCGCCCACCGGCGGCAATGAATCCGGTGGCTTCGGAGCCTTGTCCCCAATGCCCCGCACCTTCGAAAGCAAGTCGGACATGCTCATTCCTGAAAGCGTTTCGAACAGTGCCGGGACTTGCGCCGCCATCTTGGTCAAGTCGCCGGTAATCTTGTTCATTCCCGTGGCGTCGCCGTTGCCGGTTGAAACCACGGTGATCTTGTCCACATTTGCCAGCGGAGCCGCCAGTGCCCGCACCACCTCCGGCAAGCTCGTCAGCAGCTTGTCATAAATTGCGGCCTGGTTGTACTCCTGGTAAGCCTCGGCTTTCACGTTCATGGCGCGGGCCTCGGCATCGCCTTTTTTGAAGATGATCTCCGATTCCGCTTCGCCCTGGGCTCGAATCGAAGAAGCACGCCCTTCAGCTTCCGCAATCAGGCGCTGCTTTTCGGCGGCGGCCAACGTCTCAATGCGCTGACGCTCGACTTCCGCCGGCTTCAGAACGGTCGCAACCAGTTCGGCTTGGCGGCGATTGATTTCCGCTTCCTGAACTTTGACCTGCTGTTCTTTTTCGACCTGTTGCACCTTCACCTGCTCAGCGATCACCTGCTGCTGCATGATGTTGGTCTGGATGTCATAGGCTTTGTCTGCCTGCGCTTGCTGGCGCTTGGTGACTTCGAGGAACTGGGCTCGTTTCACTTCGAGATCGCGCTGCGCCTCGGCCTGTTTTGCCAGGGACAACGTTTCCGCCAGCACGCGATCCTGATCCGCCTGCGCTTTGGCGACGGCAGCTTCCCGAGTGGCAAGAGCCCGCCGGATCGCCGTGTCACGATCAGCTTCAGCGGCAGCGACATCGGCGTCGCGCTTGATGCGAGCCACGTCGGGGCGTCCCATGTTGATGATGTATTCGTTCTTGTCGCGGACTTCCTTGATGGTGAACGAGATGACTTCCAAGCCCATCTTGTTCATGTCATCGGCGCAAGTGGAACGCATACGGTCGCCGACCATCTCCGGTTGCTTGACAATTTCTTCCACGGTCAACTGCCCGATGATGCCGCGCAGATGACCTTCCATGACCAGCTTGATCAGGCCTTCGCGTTCCTGATCGGTCTTGGTGAGGAATTGTTCGGAGGCGGTCCAGATGGATTCGGTGTCCGACTTAACTTTGATTTGCGCGACGGCCTCGACCGTCACCGCGACACCTTGCTTGGTGTAGAGGTCCTGTTGCGGCGCCACGTCAAACGACATCAATTCGAGAGACAACTCGTGGCAGTTTTCCATCATTGGGAACACGATCGTTCCCCTGCCTACCACTACTCTCTTCGCGCGAAATCCGTAAACAACCAGAGCTTCGTGCGGCCCTGCTTTTCGATACAGCCTTGCCAAACCGCTCATGAGCAGCATGAAAACCAGAATGCCCAGCCCAATGACGACCCAAATTTCAATCGATAGCCCGAATAACATAGCGCCTCCTCGCGCAACGCAGAAATCATTAACCACCAAGGACAAGAATGGTCACGAACGACGACCAACTTCGTGTTCTTCGTGGTTGTGAGTCATCAAATCCAAATCCCGGACAAGCTTTTCTGGCTGGCTGTGTCCCAGGAACACCTCGCCTTCACTGGTCTTGATGCGGACGCCGCGCTTGCCCCAGACATAGGCGGTCGCCGATTCCGCGAATGCCATATCCGCCCAGCCAATTCCAGTGGTCAACGGCATAGCTCCGGATATCAGCTGCAGAAATCGAGCGCAGGCGGAAGCCAAGTGAAGAGATCTCCACACCCGACTGGCTGAATACATAACGGAAGCCGCTCCAGGCAAAAACTGCGCCAATCAGCATGGCTGCCGCAGTCAAAGCTAGCGCCAGCCGCACGCTGCCGATCGGAACTGTGAGAGCAGCGGCAATTTCCGCCGCTACGGGCAAAAGAAAGATCAGCGCGACTACGCGAGAACCATGGGCCTCCTCAGAAAATACATTCGCCTCAGGAAGTATCGTTCCCCGATGCGCGCGCAGAAAAACAATTGTGAAAATGAAAATCGAAACGAACAGGATGATAGCGATCGCTTCCATCGGCATGGATGTCGCCGACAAGTTGTAGCGCAGAACTGCGTCGGCGATAAATGTTTCGACCCCAACGATGGTGTAGAAGAGGCCCAGCAATGCCCACACGGAGGCGTCGGGCTTGCGCGAACGTCGCAGTGTGTAGAGCAAAATCGCGGTGAACGGAATCAGCAGGAACAACGTGAGCCCCAGGCTGAAGATCAGCGATTGCTGAGGCGTCATCCATCCGTTGGGACGACCCGCACGATTGAAATGGGTGATCAATCGCGCGGGAAGCTGGCCCCAGACCTGCCAGGAGCGAAAACCGATGACCGGCAAAGCAACCCACATGAATGCAACCAGTGCCTTAAAATAGTTCCTCGAAGCTGGCTGAACGGTGGGCATCACAGCGCCCTCCCATCACGATCATTCACCGTTTCTCCGAGTTCGTTTTCTTCCCCGGCCATCTCCGACCACGGACGCACGTAAGCGATTCCGCGCTCATAGCGCGTGACCACAACTTCTGTTCCTTTCAAGATTGCCGTTCCATCTTCCACCCGCGCACCACATACCCGCCGAGTTCCGGCTTGCGAGTAGATCAGTTCTCCCGTGCCACCTTCGCGAATTGGCATGGAAAGCCTGCCGAGCACCCCGACCATCTCGAAGTCGGCGGGATCAAGGTGTTCATCAGGGGAGGTGAGCACACGGCTGAGGAACAAATAAATGATGGCCGCGCCACCGGTGCCGCTCAATAGTGAAATCCCTAGTGCCGCCCAAAACCAAATCGTGGAGTGGCGGGTCAGCAGATACCCGGTGCCTCCGAACCACGCCAGGAAGGCAGTTAGCGAGATCAGGTTAAATGGGGAGACTTGCGTCCCATGCCCTCCATGTACCCCGGCAGGTGCATGCCCGGTCGCATGGATGTGGACCGGCAGAGCGTGCCCATGGAAATGCGGAATGTGCAAATGCAGGCCGCCAGCCAGGAACATCAGCAGACTCAGAAAAAATCCCACGACAAAACAGACCAGGTAGAAATCAGCCAAAGTCATAGCCGTCCTCCGCTTCTACGGTGACTCGCTCCACTACTCGCATTCGGCTGCAAGGCTTCGAGCAGGCGGTCCGCAAGCCCTGGAGTATCGAGAATCGCGCCCATCAACAGAAAGGCCTTGCGCGTGTCCTTCTCGCGGGCAGCTTTGATAAGGATTTCGCTCAATTCGCGATCTCCGGCAAAGCGCTCGGAACCTTGGAGCAACCACACATCGAGCTTGCCTTCCACCGTGCGCAAGTCGGAAGTCAGTTCCGTGTGATAGCCCTCGGGATCATCCACCAGAAATCCGGGATGAACTTTAAAAAACTTTGCTAGCAAGGAGCGCGAAGCCTGCGTCATGTGTCGCCGCGACCCGCCCTCAATTTGCGAGATATAAGACTGGCTGATCGTCTTGCCTTGCTCTTTGCGAACGGCGCGCGCCAATTCGACCTGCGTCAATGGCCGGCCAACTCCGCGCAGCGACCCTTCCACCTCGCGCAGATATCGGATTTTCTCGGCGAGAGTCATATTCCTTATCGCAATATTTATATTGCAATTTGTTAATCAATGTCAAGACCTGGATTTACCTTGTATTCAGGAGGTTGGCGCTCGTCGGCTAGGCGCAACAAAGGAAGGATGTCGCCACAAAATAGCAATTTCCCGCAATGCTTATTCGTTGAGGGGGCCGCTTAAGAGACTATGGGAGGTTGGCCGCAAGCTTGTCTGCAACCTGTTTAATTTGATCCAGCACGATAGCTACGCACAAACAGCAAGGCCCTCGATTTTCGAGGGCCTTTTTCGCAAATAATGTCTTAAAGCCTGCAGTTTGGCTACACGCTGAAGGATGATCCGCAGCCGCAGGTGCTCTTCACGTTCGGGTTTTCGAACTTGAAGCCAGCGCCTTCCAGGGTCTCGACGTAGTCCACAATGCAGCCGTTTAGGTACATGACCGAGGTTGCATCCACATAGACTTTCAAGCCATCCATATCGAAAACTTTGTCCATCAGCCCGGACGCGTTCTCGAAGGACATGGAATATGAAAATCCGGAGCAGCCTCCACCGACCACACCAACGCGCAGCCCGGCTGGCACGGGAGTCTGTTGTCCCATGATCTCTTTGACCTTAGTGATCGCGGTCGGAGTCAGCGAAATGGGCGCTTTCTTGGTTGTTTCCTGCGGTCGAACTTCGGGGGTCGTCGGAACTGTGGTAGTGGACATGGTTCTCCTTCGTTTTCGCCTCATTATAACAGACGCATTTCGGATATCCGAAGACTCTAATTTTCTAGGAAGTGTCCTAGCCGTAACTAGGGACAGCTAAATACAGTGCTGACTGTATTGGAAACATAGGGTTTTTAGCGTAATTTGTCGGTGCCGGTTCTTTGGACTGTATGCTGGGGCACTGTACTAACGAGAAGTGCAATCGTCCGCTGCTCTCGTTCACGGAAGGGCGATTGTTTCAGTTTGAGGTTATCTCTATTTCTGTAACCGCCAGCCATGAATCTGCGGCTCCGTTTGATGAGAAGCCGCACAAAGAGACGGCACACTTCTGGCTGTGTAACGATTGTGCTTCCACATTCACCCTTGTACTTGAGCCGATCCATGGAATCAGGTTGGTTTCGCATGAAGAACGGGAATCGAAACAACAGGACTTGTTTCGTGTTTCGGGAGATGTGGCTTAGCGACGAGAGACTGAACTTGTGAAGCGGTCGGGCAACATCCATGTGAGGGAGCTCGGTAGTGCGAAGTAAGATTTACATGATGAGCTGTGCGGGAATTGTCCGCGGGTCACAGAAATAAGGACTTAAGTTTGGCAATCATGATGCAACGGGGTAACTTTTCGATGGGTTACTCAACAGACCGCATCCCCAGGAAAATGGGGATCTGCGGTGGGAATGGAAGGGGGCCTATGTCAACGTTCAGGATTTTAGTCGCGGATGATCACGAGGTAGTTCGCAAGGGACTGGTGGCTCTTCTGCAAGCACAGCCGGAATGGCAGGTCTGCGGAGAGGCAGGCGAAGGGCGCGAAGCTGTGGACAAAGCTCAGCAGCTTAAGCCGGACGTCGTGATTCTTGATATTGGAATGCCGAATTTGAACGGTTTGGAGGCGACACGGCAGATTCTGAAGACGAACCCGCAGGCACGAGTGCTGATTTTGACGCTACACGATTCCGATCAAGTGGTACGTGAAGTGTTGAATGCCGGTGCTCGCGGTTTTCTGCTGAAATCGGACGCAGCCCGCGATCTGGTGGCAGCCGTGGAAGCGCTCCGCCGCGACAAGACATATTTCACCTCCAAGGTCGCAGCCATGGTGCTCGAAGGCTATCTGAAGGGTGGTAAGCCCGGAGCATTGGTCACACCTGGACGCAACCGGCTAACGCCGCGCGAGCGCGAAATCGTGCAGTTACTGGCGGAAGGAAAGAGCACGAAAGAAGTTGCGGTGGCCTTGGGACTGAGTGTGAAAACCGCCGAGACCCATCGGTCGAACATTATGCGCAAATTGCAGTTGCACTCAGTGAGCGACCTGGTGCTGTACGCGGTGCGAAACAATATTGTGCACGTGGTGCAGGCTGGAATTGAGTAGCTGACGCAGACGGCGGATTTCCTCGGGCAGGAAGCGCGCCTTCTTAACTTCCCTGCCCGTTAGGCCAGGCTCACGCCGAGCTCCTGAGTGAATTGTTTTACGTTCTGGATGGTCGACGATCCGCAGACTGAGCCTATTTCCCATCTGCCTTCAAATTGACTCCCCTGCTGAACAGCCCATAACATAGATTTCCCACCGAAATGATCGGCGAAACCATTTCGCACTACCGGATTGTTGAAAAGCTGGGCGGCGGCGGCATGGGTGTTGTCTACAAGGCCGAGGACACGTCGCTGGGGCGGTTTGTTGCGCTCAAATTCCTGCCCCAAGACGTTGCCCAAGACGCGCAGGCACTGGAGCGATTTCGTCGCGAAGCGCGGGCCGCATCTGCGCTGAACCATCCCAATATCTGCACGATCTATGAAATCGGCGAGCACAAGGGCAAGCGCTTTATTGCCATGAAATTCCTGGACCGGGTGACACTCAAGCACCGAATTGCGGGCAGGCCATCGGACAGCGAAATCCTGCTTGGCCTGGGAGTTGAAATCGCTGATGCGCTCGATGCGGCCCACTCCGAAGGCATTGTCCATCGCGACATCAAGCCCGCCAACATTCTGGTTACGAAGCGAGGGCATGCGAAAATCCTCGACTTTGGACTGGCCAAGATCACACCAGTGCGGAGCCGATCATCTTCATTCTCGGTTTCCGTGATGAGCGACGGTTGGTGCAACCGGCGAACTGACAAGTCCGGGTACGGCGCTGGGGACGATTGCTTATATGTCTCCCGAACAGGTGCGTGGGAAGGAATTGGACGCAAGGACAGACCTGTTTTCTTTTGGAGTGATGCTCTACGAGATGGCGACTGGAGTGACGCCGTTTCGCGGCGATACATCTGGCGTCATCTTTGATGGGATTCTGAATCGCGCGCCAGTCGGTCCGGTCCGGCTGAACCCGGAGATGCCGGGCAAGCTTGAGGACATCATCAACAAAGCGCTGGAGAAAGACCTGAACCTGCGTTATCAGCACGCGTCGGAAATGATGGCGGACCTCAAGCGGCTGGTACGTGATACCACCAGCGGAATGAGAGCAGCGGTGTCGTCGCAGTCGGTAACGTTGCCTGCTATCGAGCAAGCGGGAGTGACGCGGACAGCCTCGCCGAGGTCGGTTTGGATGGTAATGGCTGCCGGGGCAGCCGTCGTGGTTGCGGCGGTGGTGTTTTTCGCCGGCCGCTTTCTGGGACCACATTCTGCTGCAATGGCGCCTCGTGCAACAATTGCTCCGGCATCTTTGGCGATCCTCAGCCCGCAACCAACTGTGACGCCCATAGTGCCCACAACGGTTTCAACTGCCACGCCCTCCTCGGCTGCGATGCCAGCACCTGCGGAGCGTGCGGCAACGGTACCCGTTAAACCGCCTGTGGCAAAGGTTGCAGCGGCCCCTTCATCGGCCCCCCCAGGTGCGGCTCCTGTGGTACGGCAAAGTGATTCGACTGCAGAGTCGGCATCGCAAGAGGAGCTGCCATCGACGTCGCTGACTGCCGAATTGAATCTGCACGATTCGTCTCGCAATCGCGATATTCCGGTCAAGATTTTATTACCCAGGACACGTTGCGGGTTCGCTTCCGGTCATTATTTTTTCGCACGGCTACGGCGGGAGCGACCAGGGCTACGAATATCTGGGACGCGGTTGGGCTGATGCAGGCTACATCGTCATCCTTCCAACCCACGTCGGCAGCGACACGGTTGCTATGCGGCAGATTGGCATGCAGGGAGTTGAGGACACGGCAAAGGCGTTTGAGCTGCAAACGCAACGTACCGGAGACATCCGCTTTCTTATCTCTTCATTCAAGACGATTGAGCACCAGGTTCCTGCGATAAAGGGCAAACTCGACCGAAAGAAAATCGGTGTGAGCGGGCATTCGATGGGTGCTGGAACGACTCTTCTGATCGTGGGAGCAACTGCGGCTCCGCCGAACGCGGCACAACAATCTTTCCGAGATGATCACGTTCGGGCGGCAATTGCGATGTCACCTCCCGGACCAGGCAGATCGTCATTCAGCGATAACTCGTGGGACCATGTGGCGATCCCGACCATGACGATGAGTGGCACACGCGATCGTGCAGGCAGTGGTGAACCCCCGGAATGGCGTACGCAGCCGTTTAAACACATGCCAACCGGAAACAAGTATCAAGTCTTGGTGGGTGGGGCTGAGCACGCGTCATTTTCCCTGGGCCAGCGATTTCATGCCTGCATCGTGAAAGAATCCACACAGCTCTGGGACAAATATCTTCGCGGCGCGTCCGCAGGGCTTCAGTCCGTTGACGAATGCAAGGTCACTGCTAAGTAATTGCCGCCTGACATTTGTCAGCAATGGGCGATGACGTTCAGCACTAGATTGGACTGATCTGCTGTAGCACTCTTGAGTTGTATTAAATTCCCATTCTGGTTGGAGACTCCATGCGTATTCCTCGAGGCTCGTCAGTACTGTTGACCATGATCTTGCTTTCCACTTTTGCATTTGCTGCAGACGTCACAGGTAGGTGGAAGGGACCCATGCAAAGCGGTGGGGATGCCGTTTTCGATCTGAAATCGGACAAAGGCGCGATCAGCGGTTCCATGCTTGGCTATGATGGCAAGCCGCGTCCGGTCTCAGAGGGCAAATTAGATGGAGACGCGATCTCCATGAAAATCGCAACCGATTGGCAAGGCCAGCCTGTAACCTTGATTGTTACGGGCAAAGTCTCGAGTGACGAAATGCAGCTTCACATCGCATCCGACAACGGCTACTGGAGTACCGATGCAGCGGTGAAGCGCGAGAAAATGGAGCGTTGAAGCCACCACCGGCACGCTCACGGCTTTGCCCGGATCTCTGTTTCGGCGAGGAGTTCCCACCATTGGCAACTGCCACGCCATTTGGGGTTCATCCAGGGCCCATAACAATGGTGAAGGCACCGTGACTAGGTGAATGCGTGAGCGTTAGCTGCCAATGACCATTCTTTTCAACTCCATCGCATTTTTTGCGGCAAAGCCCGCCTGATCATTATCGAAGTAAATGAAGATGTGCTTCAGGGTCTTGCGCCAAGTTTTAATTCTCGTGGCCCAGGTACGAAGTTGCGATTTGCTATAGTCGCCCTGATATTTGTTGCCGGGCCCGTGCAATCTCACGTAGACAAAGTCGGCGGTCACCTCCATCGGCGATTGGAATCCTGCCAAATCAAACATGCAGAAAGCCGCGTTATGCCGATGCAACATGTCGTAAACTTCCGGCGTGTTCCAAGTTTCGTTGCGGAATTCGAACACATAATGCTGGGTGCGCGGCAGCTCGCTGAGAAATTCTGCAAGCCGGTCACGATTTACGCGCCAGCTCGGAGGCAACTGAAACAGAATTGGTCCGAGCCTCTTTCCTAGTTCCCTCATCTGGGAGATGAACTTATCGCTTGTCTGTGCGCCGTCCTTCAATTTGCGGTTGTGGGTAATGTAACGGCTGGCTTTCACAGCAAAGCAAAAGTTCGCCGGCGTCTGCCGGCACCAGCCCGCGAGTGCCTCGCTCGAAGGCAATTTGTAAAAGCTATTGTTGATTTCAACTGTGTCGAATCGATCGGCATACCAGCTGAGCATTTTGGCAGGTGGCAAGTCTTCTGGATAGAAAGGTCCACGCCAATGCTTGTAGTGCCATCCCGATGTGCCAATGTGTACGCTTCCTTCCGTGGAAAGCAAAGCCATTACGGCACGTTGAAGGTCACGGTCGTGGTGTTGGTGCCGCCCAAGTTGTCTATAACGGTCGCGGTGGCCTTGTAAGTGCCGGGCGCAGGGAACGTCTCGAGAGCCGCGGGTGAACTGAACTGGCTGCCATCGGAGAATTGCAGCTTGCGACTGTTCACAAAACCGTCGGGATCAGTGGAACCGGCCGTGCAGCCCAGGAACGTGGTCGGCGAAATCTGCGGCATGGCGGTCAGTGTGATTTTGGCGATAGGTGGAGCGTCGCTTGGCTCGGCATCCACATTTAACGAGGTGCTGCCCATGGCATTGCCGGAGGAATCGAGCGCCTGCACCTGGATCTGGTGTGCGCCGGTGAAAACTTTGATCGCGGTGTTCACGGTGTCCCCGTGCGTCGCGTAAGCCACGACACCATCAACCAATACCTGCATTGCGGAAACCGAACTTCCCGGATTTGCAGACGCGACGATCGGCGTGGGCCAGTTTACGGTTGCGCTGTTATTAGGGGATGAGATGTTAACGCCACCGCCCGAAGTCTTCGCTGAGATCTGCTGCACGTCAACTGAAGAGGCTCCGGCAGAGTCATAAACAGTTGCGGTGATCACGTATTTGCCCACTGCGTTGTATGTATGGGAGGCGCTCGTACTCGTAACTACCGTGCCGTCGCCGAAATCAATCACCGACTTTGCCACTTTCCCTATAGCCGATGTTGAAGCCGTGTAGCTGAGTCCGGTGGTTTGTGAAATGTTGAGCGAAACCGTAGGGGGCTGATCGCCTGCGTGGTAAGCGATCGGCGGCGACATCTTGTTCTGAATACTGGGGAGTCCCACGGCTTTTACAAAGACCAGGTACGTCGTGTTCGCGGACAATTGCAGCTTGCTGAGGTCAACGGAATGCGTGCCGGCCGCAATATCAATGAGTGGTGACAGGTTTTGGCCGTCGGTACTGATGAACACTGTGTAGTGATCTATCGTGTTTTCCTGCCCGTTCACGGCCCAGCTTATGGTGCTCCCAGACTGCGAAGGGGCCAGAAAAGCGCAGTTATCAATACCCATTTCAATGGCAGTACCCTCTTCGTAATCATTCCAGGTCGGGATCTGCAAAATTGGCAACTGATTGCCGGTGGAATGAAACTTCCCGATTTCGTTGAGGCTTTGTATCCAGGTCTGCCCGCAATCCTGATCAATTACGCGATCGGTTCCCCACGAAGCCAGTGTGTCGTTGAAACCCTTAAATGCTGCCCCAACCGCCACCTTCTGCGGCGCTTTCTGTGCAGTTTGGAAGAACGAGTCCTGAAGATTCAGCTCGGGATTGAACGGCATAGGAGTTTGAATGTTCACCCAAGAAAATCCGCCGTCGGCAGAAGCGCTGCTCAGACCGCTATTGCCGCGCAGGATGAACAGCGGGTTGCCGGGAATAGAGGACCTGACGCGGCTCCAGTCAATGTAAAAAGCGTCCACGCCGAACATAAACACCACGGGACGCCCGTTCAGCTTCATATATGCCGGCGAGGACTCGTACTGGGACGCTATGTAGTTCAAATCGGAGATTAGCTGATCGGTCACATCGCATCCATTGCTTGCAGCCGCCTGGCCCAGCGCGCCCTTATCTTCCGTGATGGCAAATTCGAATCCCGAATGTGCTTCGGCTTCGTTTTTGAGCAACATGGCGGTACCGTCAATGAATGGGTCCGCAGCGCCGTACCAGTCAAGAACGGCCCCGGCCATGCCACGGCTCATCATGTCCTGAACCTGGGCGTGGACCTGCGCTGCCGTATTCGACTGATAGCCGACACTAATGTGATTTGGCTTCCCAAACCAGCCCAACAAGTGGCCGTAGACTTTGGTTGTCGCCCCGCTATAGAGAAGCGAGGCAATCGGCAGCTTGCTAACGTTGCTAGCTGGAGCGTTGCCATTCGTCTGCCCGCGAAAAGAACTCGCGGTGCTGGTGTTGTTACCGGTCTCGGCCTTAAGAGTGGTGTTGGCCGCGGGAATCGGGCCACTGGGGGACGGCGTGGAGCTCCCGCAACCAGCTAACAACGCGGCCAAAAGGAGTGATGCGGTGACGGCAAAGTAGCGCGGGAAACAAGTTGATTTCAAAAGAATCTACTCCAATAAGGTTGAAGCGGCCAGCGATCGCACACCAAGCAGATGGTGACTGTGGAGAACACTACAAAAACACAATTCGGGGATGCGAAGTTGCGACCGGCCAAACTGAGAAGTACATTTACTTAGATGCGCGGCCCTCTAGGTTGGTTTATCTGAGATTTTGACGTGATTCAGACGTCCGGAGCTTCAGTGAGGGGGTCCGCTAGTTTAAAAAATCGTTTTTGCCGAAGGGCTGGCATATTGAGCCAGCCAGCCCTTGCAAGTCTTCTGATAACGGGCGAAGTGGGCAAAAGGTTACGGGATCATCAGGCGGGTTTCGGAAGGGGATCCCGGAGTGACAAATAGAAAAGGCTTCAATCTTCGGCGTCATTCCAAATCCGTAGTGTAAGCACTCTGTCGTTATTAATATTCTATACTCGGAAGTGGGCGAGACGAGAGGCATGCAGCGGAAAGGGCACGAGAGCGGTCTTAAAGACCGCAGGGGCACGCGAGGCCTTTCGGCCTCGCGCCACAACGCATTAGCCTCTTACAACTCTTAGCTGGTTATCGACAGAGAAAATTCCCGGGACGCCATTCGCGCGCAGGCCGGCAATGTTCTTATCCATTTCGCTGTCAACCACGCCCATCAGGGTCACATGGCCGTTTTCCACGATAATGCGGATCGGCTTTTGCACACCCAGCGCATACCGCTGCAACGGCCCATAGCCGTAGATCGCCCGGTAGAGCCGCAGTCGCGATCCGTTATCAAAAAACGATACCGGCAGAACCTTGATCTGATTGTTCACGTGCTCCACGCCTTCGATCCGCTTGACCACGTTCGCTGCATCACTCTTGAGCACGGGATTGGTCACCTCGCCACTCAATGTGATGCTGTTATCTGCGTCCACGGTGAATGTCATGTAATCGAATGCATTCGCGTAGGGCAGCATATTCAATTCATGTTTAACTCGTTTCTCGAGCGAATCCGTCTCCCGCACAGAAGCCATTGCGTTCTGTACCGAGAACGAAAATGCCGACGCCAACATTCCCAAACCTAAAATCAACGTTTTCAGTTTCATATCAATCACTCTCCGATCTATCTTTCATCTACCAATGGAAACCCGCTTCCGTTAGAAAAGTTGCGCCAAGGTGCTGAGACATAGGGAGTTATGTAAAGAAATTGTCAATTGATTAAGCGGAAATGAAGTCGGTACATCGGGCACCTGCTCGCTGACTTGAAGTAATACATTAAGGTCGCTGTGATGGCGACCTCATTACGGGCCCTGCGGTCGCCACCCAAGAATCCCATCCTCCCGAATCGTGACAATCACAAGAAACATTGCCTTTGGGTGGCGCAGCGCTTCCAGCGCTGCGATAGAGTGACTACCTCAGAGCGGCTCTTAGCCGAAGAGGTACCTTATGGCCGCTCCACAGCGAGGCAACACAGAATACAGTTGCTATTTCATTACTGCATCTGCATATCAGAAACAGAGCCTATTCCAGTCAGACAGAATGGCGCGACTATTCTTGGACGTTCTGCAGCACTATCGCCTGCAGAAGAAATATCTTCTGCATGAGTTTGTGCTGATGCCCGATCATTTTCATCTGCTGATCACTCCGACTGAGACCTTGGAGAGAGCTTTGCAATTGATCAAAGGTGGGTTTTCTTATCGAGCCAAGAAAGAGCTGCGATTCATCGGTGAAATTTGGCAGCCGAGCTACTTGACCGGCGTGTGCGGGACCTAGACGAGTATCGGCCTTCCGAGAATACATTCATCTGAATCCCGTGAAGAGGAGATTGGTGAGCGATGCTCCGGAATATCCCTACAGCTCGGCCCATCCCGGGTTCGATCTGGCCGGTATCCCTCAGCGGCTAAAGCCGGTCAGTATTGGTGCTTGAATCGCTGCGCTGAAAGCGCAGCGCCACCCAAAACCTGCCCTGACCACAACTACTTCTGCAATCGTGGGTGATGTCGAGCGCGGATGCTCATCCGGCGCGTAGAATGTCAGACCCCCTTCATCGCCCCGGCTACCTCCTCGCCGACTTCAAGTAACACTTTAGGGTCGTCGAAGTGGGCGGGCTTCACGGTGGTGATGAAGCTGCTGGCGGCTTGCGTTCTCGACACACGGAAAACCGGGAGACATATTTGGGCCCGGCGCGAGTGCGGCTCACCTTACAGCGGCAGAGCGCTGGGGAACCTTGTTCGGAAATCCAGCACGCCCACCCATTCGGGTGTGATCGTGACTCGCACCATAGACGAAACCATCTTTCCCATTCGCGCAACCCAGGCGTGTCCCTGTTCGCGTCCGAAGTAGCGCTCGGCCGCGATAGCGTATTCGGGCACGACTCCTTCTACCGGTTCCATGCGCGCGGTGCCTCGAACCAGCAGCACTTTATGCGGAAAAGTATTGTCGTCGATGGTTAACGAAACCTTCGGATTCCGAGCCAGCGCCTTGAGCTTCGGCGCGTTCGGAGGCGTGCCCATCACGAATTCGCTTCCGTTCCAGTGAAACCAGATGGGGATGACCCTTGGCGTACCATCCATCCAGACGTAGGCGAGACGGGCGGGAATTTTTGATTGCAGAAGTTCGCGCGCCGCAGGAAGTTGCAAGAGAGCTAGATCACCTTGTTTTACGGGCATGATTGAACCTCCTTCAAGCCAGTTATGGCAGACGGCAAAAACGAGAGAATTTCGCGGCAGCAGTATAGCTGGTTATCAGCCTGGTGTCTGCAGTTTGGTTCGGTTGGTTCGGTTGACGCCTCGGAGTGAAGCCTCGCGCCCAAACACAAACCCCCACCCAAGCAGCGCTTGGATGGGGCACCGTCGCGTTGCACACGGGATTCTGCGCTCACGCCACCGATTTCTTGCCAGCAGCAGCACCGCAGGCTTCGGCCGTTGTGGGATCAATTACCTTACCGATTTGCGTGATCTTGGTAGCAGGAAAGCCACTGAGTTCAGCGTGCCTCCGGATGACTGCTTCATCGTTCGCCAGATATATACAGAACGTCTTGTCGGCAGCGACAAACGATTCTGACCACTGAATATCGGGATGAAGCTGCGCCAGTACCTCGTTGGACTTAGCGGCAGCTTGCCGCAATTGTTCTCCCTCCAAACTGCCGACTTTCGGAATGTCGCGTTCAATTATGTATTTCTTCATAGGGTCTGTCCTTTATTGTTTCGATTTACAGGGGCTTTCCACTGTGAAAGCCCCAGGGTTTGATCTGCTTCGGCAGTCTTCGTTACCGATTCACTTCACTTCGACCGTGACGCGCATCCAGGGATGAATGCAGCACTGGAAGTGGTGAATGCCTTTTGACAGGCCCGTGACTTGAGTCTGGCTTCCTTGAATGATTCGAGTTTTGGCGACATCCACGCTGGAAAAACCACCAACGCATTCCGGAACAACTTTATCTCCGGCGTTGAGCCCTTCAATAAATCCGCCGCCAAACTGCTTCACTTCGGTAAAGGTGTGAGGTTCGCCACCCTGGTCGGACACAAAAAGTGTTCCACCCTCTTTGACTTTGAGTGTGTCGGGCTCGAAGTCCCAGCCTGGATCGGGCGTTCCAGCGGCTGCCTTTGCAAACAGATCCTGGAGCGTGGTAGCGAAACCCAGCGGTGCCAGCGCGACATTCTTACAGAAGTCATTTCCAAGGGCCGCATTGAAGGTGAGTGGATCGCATTCGTCCAAGGCCACAATTTGTGCCGAGGTTGATGTTTTCTCCGGCGCGGCCGCAAGCGTCACCGCTGCCAGCGTCAGGCAGGCAACGATTAGAGCGAGCTTTGCTGCATTGTTTGTCATGTTGTTTCTCCTAGTGTTGTTTTTCGTGAGGGTGGAGCCGACGACCGAATTGGAACGTTGGCTTATGGTTCTCCGGTCGGGCTACTCTTGTCCCGCAATCATCTGTCTCTTCGCTTTTCCTAGCGGGACCGGATGGATCAATCCGTCAATCACGACTCCCTGAAGAGACCATTCATTCCCGTCATGCTGGAAACGAAGGACACTTCGCTCGTCCTGGAAGCGGTCGCCGGGGGCGGTCAGCAGGAACAGGGTTTTCAAGTCCTGCCCCCTCAAGCTCGCAATCTCGCCCGATTCGTTGAGCGATACACGATAGTCTCCAGCTGGTAGAACCCGTCCTGCCGCCGCGAACGCGAATGGTACTGTCACCTGAATTGAATGTTGCGCACTGGCCGAAATAGCTGCCAGCACAACGGCTAAAGCTCCGAAACTCCTGATAACCTTTTTCATCATTTTCTCCTCTGTGATCTCGATTACTGGTTCAATATGGAGCAACGCGGTATGGAACACTTATCCGCGCGTCCGGCTTTTTTGCTCTCGCGAATGTGGAGCGAGATGAATTGCCTGAAAGTCCTGTAAGATTTGCGCAGAGTACGGCGAGGGCTTGTATGGATGTGCTTTCTGAAGTCTTAAGGGTAGTGAAGCTGCAGGGTGCGTTCTTCTACAACGGAGAATTTTCATCTCCATGGTGCGTCAACGCAACTTCGGCACGTGCGCTCGCCCGCCAGTTTGCGCCTGCGGCAGAGCACGTAATTATTTTTCACTTGCTCACTGAAGGACACGCGTTCATTCGACTGGAGAGTGGCGAGCGGGAAACTCTGAACCCTGGCGATCTCGTCATGATTCCTCACGGTGATCCACACGTGATGGGCAACGGAGGCTTGACGAAAGGGGTAAACGATTCAGAACAGTTGGCCGAGATAATCCACCAGGGATTGAAGTTGTGGCGGCTGGGCGGAGGAGGCGAAGTTACGAAGTTTGTCTGCGGCTACATGGCATGCGATCCTGAGCTCAGCAAAGTTTTTCTCAGCGGATTGCCGACGCTGTTTAAGGTCACTATTCGCAACGATACTGCGGGCAGGTGGCTGGAAAATTCCATTCGCTTTTCCGCAAATCAGGGCGACCCTCTTAGCGCGGGCGGCGAAGCCGTATTGGCGAAGCTGTCAGAAGTGGTGTTCATCGAGACGCTGCGAGCCTATATCGCGCAATTACCAGCCGAGCAAACCGGCTGGCTGGCAGGCGCGCGCGATTCGGAGG
>Ga0209056_10002709_pt1 | contig 18941 bp, 16 predicted proteins | sample GraSoiAngelo_114_FD_185876 | JGI IMG/M metagenome (GOLD analysis project Ga0209056, IMG submission 185876) | Grasslands soil microbial communities from the Angelo Coastal Reserve, California, USA - 14_0903_13_40cm (SPAdes) (version 2) | ecosystem: Environmental > Terrestrial > Soil > Grasslands...
GTGGCTTCGAGACGGGCGCCGACTGGGACTGTCCATCACGCATCGACGCGCCGGCGTCCCACGCGACCGTTTCGGTGGACGGTCGTCCGATCATGGAGAACGGCCGGTTTCTGGTCTGACGGAGGAAGGATTGGCGCGCAGGCCTGACGAGGTGGCGTTTGAGACCTGGCGTCGATTACGCCTGGCTCGCGGCGAGTCGGTCAACGTCATCGACCTCTACGAGCTGGTGGCGCGGCCCCGACGGCTCCGGCCGGAGGAACTGCCTGTCGAGGAGCGCCAGGCGCTCGGCGCGCGGGCGCTCGAGGTCATGTATCCGGGATTTGAGTTCGGGCCGAACAGCGGGCGGCCGGAGACCGAGCCCATCGTGCTCGCTCCATACGATCCGAACTGGCCCCTCGAGTTCGAAGCTTGGAGGCAGAAGCTGCTCTCAGCCCTGCCGAAAGCACCGAGCCGGATCGAGCACGTAGGATCCACGGCGGTGCCCGAAATGCCGGCCAAGCCCGTGGTCGACATCCAGGTCAGCGTTGGCGACCTCGAGGACGAGATGAGCTACGCGCCCGCGATCGAGTCTCTCGGTGTGCAGCTCAGAAGCCGCGACCAGGACCACCGCTACTTCCGGCCCTTCGCGGGCCGCCCCCGCGAGGTCCACATCCACGTTTGCCGAGCGGGAGGGGAATGGGAGGTGCGTCATCTGCTCTTTCGCGACTACCTGCGCGCGAGCCCGGACGCCAGGCGCGACTACCTGGAAGCCAAAGTGGCCGCCGCGGCGCGATGGCCCGACGACCGGATGGCCTACACCGACGCGAAGAGCGAGGTCATCGGCAAGCTGATGGACGAGGCTGAGCGGTGGCGGCTCAAGCGATCCTCAGACCGATCCCAAACGTCGCCCGATATCCGCTCGCGGTCGGCGTGAGAGTCGCCAGAAGCATTGCGCCGCTGTTGCTGTTCGAGGTGTAGACCATGTCGGCCGCGTTCCGCGTGTCCCGGCTGCCTCGCGAGCTGTACGGCGACTGCTTGAAGACCATATCCGAGATCGCGTCGTCGAAAAAGATCTGCGACGTGAACTCGAAGGTCTTGTGCGAACCAGTAAACGTCCGGACCTTGAAATGGATGTGGACCGCGCGGCCCTGGTACCAGCCTGGATAGATGGTCGCGAATGTGACGGCGCCGTTCGAATCCGTCACCTGGTACCCGCGCAGGAAGCGCTTGCCGACCGTGCTCTCAGCGCTGACGTCCGAATAAACACCGAGCGCGTCGCAGTGCCAGACGTCGACCTGCGCACCCTGGAGCGCCGTGCACGACGTGCCCACCCCGGCCACGTTGAGAGTGAGGGTCAGCGGCACACCCGGCCGCACCGATCCGTCGGATGGATCGACCCTGATATCGGATCTGTTCAGCCGGTCGTCGACGAAGTAAGGCCCCTCCGTCTCGGCAGGCGTGACGATACAGGCAGGCGTCGCCACCGGTGTGCCGGCTGCGGTGACCGAGGGGGATGAAGCCGGGGTCGTGCTGGATCGGGCAGACCCATCGGTGCACGCCGCGAGCACCATTCCGAGCCCGGCAAGCAGCATCCTGCGCCGTGAGAGGGTCGCGTTCATAGGGGTCTCCAAGCTGCTCACGCGCTGAGTATCAGCTCCCAGTCTTGGAGTCTGCTCCGAGCCGGCTGAGCCCAACTTCACACGGCATTCCAAGGCCGTCTTGAGGTTCGTCGAAGAGGATTGCGCAGGGGCCTCGGGGGCACTCCACGTCCGGCAGGCAAGACAGAGTCGGCATATGAGGGCGTTGCATGATCAGCGATCACGCGGACGCGTACGTAGCTAAGGTCAGCGGCGAGCGGGTTCGTCGCTCCGAGCTCGGGACCAAGGCAGTCTGGTTCTTCCGTGCGCTGCTGTTGATCCCGTTCGTGCTCATGGGCCCTGAGGTCGTGTCGGCGATCGCGGGGCGACCGGACGGAATCGCCAACGTCTCGGCCTCGGTCGCCGACGTTCTCGGCACGTCGACGTTTTTGATCTTCATCATGATGCTGGCCGTCACACCCGTCCACACGATCACCGGGTGGCGCTGGCACGTGATTCTTCGCCGCGACTACGGGATCGCGATGTTCGCGACGGCCGCAACCGACCTGACGCTGGCCGCGACCACGACCGGCGACACGTTTCCGGGCACAGTGCTGACCCGTGTCGGCGGGCACACGTTTCTTGTCGCCGGGACACTGTCCACCCTGCTGTTGGTCCCGCTCGTCGTGACGGCGAACCGCCGGGCCCAGCTGTGGCTTGGCCGGCACTGGAAGTCCGTGCAGCGGCTGACCTACGTCGTGTGGGGAACGATTTTGATTCACCTTCTCCTTCTGTTCGGTCTCGGCACCGTCTTCCTGTACGCCGTCGCCGTCAGCCTGCCGCTTGCTCTCATGCGTGTCCCGTGGGTGCGGCGCTGGTGGGATTCGGCTAGGCGGGCCGGCACCCACCGGACGCTTCGCATCGTCGCGGTGGTCGTGCTGATCGGGATCTTCGCCCTGGGCTACGTCCCGCTGGCGCACGAGCTCGCGGACAAAGGAGCTGCCGCCTTCGTGCAGAACCCGGTCCGTGACTGACCGCCCGGTGCGGCGGCGCCGCGCCAAACAATGGATGGACGGAGTAACGACCGTGTGCGTGGTGGTCGCGGTCGCGATTGGCACCAGCCAGCTCGTGAAGGAGGGGCTGCAGGAGTTTCTCTACCGGCCGCCGGGCGTGGGCGCCTCGCCCTCGGAGACCGAGACGGCGGGCAGCCCCGCCGCGGCGCAGCCGCCCCAGGTCGCGGAGATCATCCCAGCCGCTCCCGCGCCGACGCCACGAACAATGCAGCGAAGCCGCCACCACCACCATGCCGCGCAATACCGCTAGGTCCCGGGTCGGTGTCGCGCTGGTGGTCGCGCTCGGCTTCTACGCGCTCAGTGACATTCTGCTTTGGCAGCGAATCTTCGAGGCGCACGACCTGTCGATGTTCGACCCTGAGTACCAGACCGGCCACGTCGCGATCCTGGTTGGGATGATGGCTCTGGGCGCCGTGCTCCTGCTCGATTCTGGTCTGTGGGCGCTGTGGTTTCAGGGCGCGCTCTACACGCTCGCGTTTGGAGGCGCCGAGGACATCCTCTACTACTGGCTCGATGGGAGACAGATACCGGGCGTTCTCCCATGGCTCGATCGCTCGCGCCTCATTTTCGTCCGGCCGCAACGTGGCGACGTCACCAGTCTCGAGCTCCTGGCGTCGGCGATCTTTTGGGTGATGGTGTGGGTCGGCCTGCTGGTCGTGCTCCCCAGGATTGCCCTGCCGCTGCGCCGCGGGGCTCGGTTAACCGCGAAACGCTGACGGTGAGCCAGGCGGGAGGTAAGGCGTCGGATCCACCGGCTTCTGGCCGATGCGGAGCTCGAAGTGGAGATGCGGCCCCGTCGAGTTGCCCGTCGATCCTTCGAGGCCGACAGCGGTGCCCTGGGTGATCGACTGGCCGACCTTCACCAGGGCCGTCGAGAGGTGGCCGTACAGCGTGTCGAATCCTCCCGCGTGCGCCACGACGACGTAGTTGCCGTAGCCGCTGCTGGAGCTGCCGATAAGCGCGACCACGCCGTCATCGGCAGCGAACACCGGCGATCCAAAGGGCTCTACCATATCGATCCCGGTGTGGAAGTGCGGATAGTTGCCGTACGGAGGCTCGAACCAGTACGTGGAGGGACCGAAAGACTGGGAGATCTGCGCGCTCGGCTCGGGCCAGATGAAGCGGTACTTGGTCGAGTGGCCGGCGCTGGGCGGAATCTGGCCGACGTTGTTCGACTGGAGCCAGAGCTGCAGCTGGGCCCACACCGCTTGCATGGCGGCGGCGATGATCGCGTCCTGCTGCTGCTGGAGCATGTCGGTCACGGCCTGCGCCAGCTGCGTGGACTGCATTTTCAGCCGCGCCAGCTCGTAGCGCGTTTGTGCGATCTTCAGCTCGAGCTGCGCCATCGACTTCTCCTGCTGCGCCTCCAGGGCACGCAGCTGCGCAAGCTGCGTGTCGAGCTGGTCGCGCTGAGTTATCTCCTCGTCGCGAGCGGCCTGCTCCAGCTCACGTAGTCTCTGAAGCTCGGCGAGGTCTTTTTCGAGCGACGATTTGATCTCGGTGGCGCGTGCGCCGGCGACGTTGAGATCCGCGATCCGGGTGAACAGGTCGCTCAAGCTGCGTGACTGCGCGAGCACCACCAGGACAGAGCCGGGCGACTCGTAGACGGCGCGGGCCAGCTGCCGGAGCTGCGCGCGCTCGATTTCGATACGTGACGAGAGCAGGGTCTCCCGCATCTGCGCCTCCGCGATCTGCCTGTCCAGGTCCGCGATCTTCGCCTCGACATCGGCGATCTTTGCCTGGACCTTCGTCTGCTGGGCGGCGTTGTCCTGGAGAGACTTCTGGAGCTGCTGCTGCGCCGCCATCGCATCGGCCAGGTTGCTCCCGAGCTGGGCTCGGATCTGGTTGATGATCGCCAGCTGCTCTTGCGGGTTGGGCGCCGCGCTGTCCGCCACGGCGCCGGTTCGGTCGGCGCTCAGGATGAGCAAGGCGAGCGCAACCGCGATCAGCGTGCGCCTCACGACTCCATGTGCCTCCGCAGGGTCATCAGGGATGATCCGGAGCCGAGACTCAGGCCGGTCAGAAGTACGATCCCCGCCGCGACCGCGACGACCGCGGCGGTGACACCCGGAGCAAACTGCGTGAAGCTGCCGGACCCCAGGGCGATGGCCGCGCTGGCCAGCGCAAATGTGATCAGGCCCGCAACCGTGCCCGCCAGCGCGCCTGTGATCGCGCCCTCGATCACGAATGGGCCACGCACCATCCAGCGAGGCGCGCCTACCAGCTGCATGATCGTGATCTCGTCGCGCCGGGCGTGGATGGCCGCCTTGATGCTGTTCATCGTCACGGTGATGGCGACGAATCCGAGCAGCCCCAGGAACGCGAGCCCCGCTACCGCGATGCCGAACAGAACCGCCTGCAGACGCTGATAGGCGCCCCGGTCGTAGGAAGTCGGTTGGACCGGATCGACGACACTCTCGTCGCGGACCAGGGCGTCGATCCCCGCGACGTCATCGATGCTCTTGGCCTGAACGTCGAGGCTCGCGGGAAAGGGGTTGCTTTCGGTCGAGCCCGCGAGCTCGGGCAGGCCGGGAATGCTCTTCGCCCGCGAAAGGGCGTCGTCCTTCGAGACGTAGACGACCCCGGCCACGCGAGGGTCTGCGGCGAGGCGCTTCCACAGCGCGGCTACGTCTTCCTGAGCGGCGTCATCGCGCAGATAGATGTGGAGGAGGGACGCCTGGCTGGCCTCGATCTGCTCCAGGTTGTGAAGGGTGAACCCTGTCAGGCCGATCAGTCCTGACATCAAGAGCAGCAGCGTCATCGAGATGAGGGCAGGCGCCGTGCTGCCGATGTTCCGCGCCCAGTTCCTGGCCGCGCCCTGAAAGAGATAGCGCACGAGGTTCGCGGCCACGACTTGGATCAACCGTCGTCGTGGAAAGCGGCCTTTCACGACAACGCCAGCCACGCCATCCTCCCCGTCTGTCCCGCCGGCTGATCACGCACCAGGCGCCCACAAACCAGGGTCACCACACGGCGCTTGAGGCGGGTGACGATCTCGACGTTGTGGGTGGCGACCAGGACCGCCGTGCCCCAGGCCGCGATGTCCTCGAACAGGTCCATGATCTCCCAGGCTGTGTCCTGGTCGAGGTTGCCGGTCGGTTCGTCGGCGATCAGCACCGGGGGCTGGGCGACGACCGCTCGCGCGATCGCCACGCGCTGCTGCTGACCGCCCGAGAGCTGGTGAGGAAAGGCCCTGCCCCGGTCACCCAGCCCCACCGCCTCCAGGGCGTCGAGCGCGCGGTCACGAGCCTCTTCGTCCGAAACGCGGAGGTCGCCCACCTGAAGTCCGAAGGCCACGTTCTCGAGCGCTGTCAGGCGGGGCAGGAGCTTGTAATCCTGGAAGACGACGCCGACGCGACGTCGGAGCTCGGCGATCCGCGACGTCTTCAGCTCGTGGGCTGCGATCCCGGCCACCGAGACCTGACCGCTGGTGGGCCGGATCTCCCGGTTGATCAGCCGCAGGAGCGTCGTCTTGCCGGACCCGCTGGGGCCGACGAGAAAGGTCAGCTCTCCCGCATGCAGGGCCAGGTCGACGCGATCGAGCGCAAGCCGGGACCCATAGGCGCGAGTTACCCCGGTGAGCTCAACGATCGGGCGCAGTTCGACGGCTGGACGCACTTCTCCGATTGCGGTAACGGAGAGTTCAGAGGAACCCTGCGATCATCGCGGCGTGCGCTTCAGGTCAGCGCCGGCGAGCTACCTTTCGAGCTCCGCGCGGACGTGATCCAGGACCTGATTGCGTTAACGCGGCGAGGGCTGACTACACGAAGCTTGGAGACGCATGCAGGCCCGCTCGGCATCTCATCCTGGAGATAGACGTGGCGCCAGCGCTGGTCGTTCCGGGCATCTCCGCGCCTGGCCCAGACCTGGGTCAAATGTCCCCTTGTGGTCCGCTATGGACTCACAAAGACTATGGACATTAGCCAACCGAACGGGATACCTATGAAAAAACAGGCCGAGGAGCCCGGCCCGGAGCCGCAGTGGTCTGGCGATGGCCAGTGGTGGTGGGACGGCACCAAGTGGACACAGATGTGGAAGCCTCCGCGCGGCCTCGAGTGGGACGGCAAAACATGGGTTCGGGCCGAAGAAGAGCCCGCCGAGGAGGAGGAGCAGCCGGCAGAGAGGGACGTGGTCCTTCCGATGCCCATCGTGCCGCCAAATGCCGGCGCTACTCGCCGTGCGCCGCGCGCGAACCGGATCAGCCATGAAGCAGTTGTGCCCGCCAGGGACCGGGCGACCCCGCCCGCACCGGCACTGCCCGCGCCACCGGCGCCGCGGGCCAGCGGCCGCAGAGTCGGCTACCGCGAGCCCCGGATCGTTTCCCAGCCACACCCAGCGGAGCCGGCCGCTGCTGTGCGGCCCGCGCCACGGGCCGCCCCGACCCCGACGCCGCCAGCACGTCGGACCTCCAAGCGCACGACGTTGCTGATCGCCGTCGCCCTGGTCATGGTGATGGCAGGCATCTTCAGCGTCGCGGTCACGGGCACGCTGGGGAGGCTCATTGGCGATCAAGGCGCCTCGCAGTCGGGTGCGCCGCGGACCGGCCCGCTCACTCCGGTTCAGATCGCGAAGGCGCTCAAGGGCCGTCAGTTCACCAGGGACGTGGTCCCCCCAGAGCTCGCCGACTCCGCTCCTCTGCGAGACGTTTTTGTGCTCGACTCAGCTCCCGGCCTCATCGGCCAGGCCAGCACCACCACCTCGGACCTGGGTGCCACGGTCACGTTCTATGTCTTTTCCGATCCTCTCTGGGCAGAAGCCTTCGTTGAGAAGCCGCCGACACCATATGGATGCGGCCGGTGTTCGTCCGTGGGCGATCCGACTGATGTTCAAGGCGTCGGTAAGAAGGCGACGAGCTACGTCGTGTATGGCAAGAAGACGAAGGGCGAAAGCTGGGTCGCGACGACCACATACGTCCTGAGCGGGTCAGTGGTGATCGCCGGTGTGTATTACCCGTTCAACATCGCCAACCCTTCCCCATCGCCCACGGACCTGTCTCTGGCGACGGCCTACTCGAAGGCGGGGCTGCAGCTCTTGAGGAAGATCTCGGCCTGACCTGTACCGCTAAGAGCTCTTGATCAGCGCTGCGAGCGCATCCAGGTAGGTAGACCCGTAACGCTTGCTCGGCTCCAGGTAGGTATTTTCGACGAACTCGTTCCAGCTGATGCCGAACCACCCATCTGGTCGGGTTGCGCCGTTGAGCTGCCAGAGCTTGGTCAGGGTTTGCGTTCCTTTTCTCTGTACGCAGCCTCCTCCCATCAGCTGCTTGTTGTAGCCGGCGATGAAGGGGGCAAACCAGCTCTTCCCGTCGGCGTGCACCTGGCTAGCGAGGTCACTCACCGCAGACCCCGCGCGAGAGTTGTTCCAGGGGTCTTGCGTCGACCAGTAGTAGCTGGTCCCGTCGAGGTACTGTCCGTCGTTCGGCCAGGACATCGCGGTCTCGTCGCCAAGCAGATATACGTACGGCTCGACCGCTCGCGAGACGGCTTGAATTGTCTGGGGTGAGAACTTGCGCGAGTCGAGCCACATCACGATCGGCTTCGAGCTGTAGCCGTTGCGGAAGGCGGGATCCGACCCGTACCGGCTGACGAAGTATCGGAGATCCGCGATCAGCTTGGACGCCGGTCGCGCGTAATCCCCAAACGCAGCGTAGGCGAGGCCGAGCCCGAAGGTGGCGCCGTGCGCTGAGTCGTAAGCGTCGACGGTCTTGACCAGCAGGTCGAACCTGGAGTTGTACCCGCTCGAGGTCACTCCTTGCGCCGGGTCGCCGGTGCCCTGCCAGTCGGCGAGGAATCCCTTGAGGCCTGCCTGGTTGGCGAGGTCGATGTGCCGCCCGAAGGTGGCGGGCTGCGTCTGGTCGTACAGGCCCTCCGTGGGGACGTCCACGATCTGGGCACCCGAGTAGGAGACGGTTGGATTGCAGCCCTGACCGTCGATCGAGCCCGGGATGGGGGCGGTGGTGTATGGGTAGGCGGGCCCGAGCTTGTCAGTCCAGTGCTGCGAGGTCCACCACAAGTAATAGTGGACGTAGACGCTCGCGGGCCCACGCGGCCCGCCGGGGCTCGCGGTGGGACCGGCGGTCGCGCGCGATGCGGAGGGTGTTGGAGCTGCAGTCGGCGACGTTCCACAGCCGGCCGCGACCAGCGACACCAGCACAGCCGCCAGCCAGCGCCCTCGCCACATCACGCCGGCTCACCGTACACGCCCCTGACCCCGCCGGAACCAGTCCGACTCGCGGGCGTCAGGCCAGGAGCGAGCTCGGTGGGGCACCTGGGGCCCCCGGCTCGCTCGGGGTCGCAGTACCTCGCGGCCAGGTCTGGACCACGATCGCCGCGGCGATGACCCCGCCGATCAGGATCAGGCCCAGCACAGCCATGGCGGCAATCTCATAGGGGGTGAACGCCGACACCTGCACCACCTGGTTGCGCGTGACCTGGACCACCAGGGTCGGAGACACACCCTCGCCGATGGTCGTCACGGTATACAGCCCTCGAGGAAGTTCAGGCAGCGTCACCCGGCCACCGCTGTCGGGCCGTAGCGTCTCCCGGAACCCTCCCGCTGAGGTCACAACCACGTTGTGGATCGCGCCGCCGAGCACCGGCTGCCTCACGCGAAGCTGCATCGAGTAGATGCGAAGGTTGATGGACCAGACGCTGCTCGGGCCTGGTGTGAACGGGCTGTCACCGCGATTGGCGACGCTCACACCGTCATAGGTCGCGGACTGGAGGGCGTACCTCGGCCTTGGCGCGAGGCCCAGGAGCAGGGCCCGCGTGGGGGCCGGGACGTCGAGCCACGCAGCCCTCTGGGTCTGCGACAGCACGATTTCCTTTCCAGCCGGCCCGGAGACGGTCACGGGACCGAGCCGGCCGGTTTCGATGGGCCCGCCGCTGTAGTCATGGAGCGCGATCGTGGTCAGGTAAGTGCCCGCGAACATCGCGTAGAGCGTTGTGCTCGAGAAGATCTTCAGCGGCCGCGTCAGGCGCTCGTCGCTGTCGAACCAGTGGTCGAATCTGATCCGCGTGGTCGGCGTGTCCGCCGGCGCCTTGATCGCCATGGTGTGATTGCCGATCGTGTCGACCTGGACGGTTGCTTTGCCGTCCGTGCCGGTGGTGGCGGTGCGGCCGTCGATCGAGAAGGTGACGCCTGCCATGGCGGGCCCCGCCTGGACGGTGACGAACAGCGGACGTATGACCAGGGGGATACGGGCGGACGTTCCGATGATCCCGCGCGACCTGTCGCCGTGGTACTCGACCAGGATCGAATGGTTGCCGGCGGCCAGGCCGCGCGACAGGCTGTAAGCGAACGTGCCGTCTGCGTGGACCTCAAGCTTGATCAGCTTGCGTCCGTCCAGGTTGATAGAGACCGGGACCGTGCCCGAGATCGGACCAGCCGGGCTCGTGAGCTGGCCCGTCAGCTGCGCTGCGTCGCCGGCCGTGATCGTTGTCGGAGCGTGCACACTCAAGCTGGTCGGGAGTGGAGGCAGGATGGTGAAGGCGCCCCTGGCCGACGAGCCGAGATAACCCAGCTCGCGCGCGCCCCTGAAGGTCGCGGTTATCGAGTAACTGCCGACCCCGGTGCGGCGGGAAAGCCGGTACACAACCCTTCCACTGCTGTCGGTCACCAGCGCGACGCGGTGACCGGCCACGTCGAGGTGGACGAGGATGCCGGGCACGGGCCGCGACCCCGTGTACACCCGCGCGACGACCGTCAGCGCGGCGCCGATGCGCTGGTCGTTGGGCAGGCTGAGCGCGATGTAGGTGACCCAGGGTTTGATGACCTGGAACACGCCCTGCGCGGTGGCGGAGTCGGCTCCGAGCTGGACGTTGGCGGCAAACGACACCTGAATGCTGTGCGCGCCCACGACCAGGTTGCGGCTCATGTCAAAGGTCGCCACGCCGACGTCGTTGGTCACCCCGGCCAGCTTGGCGCTCCCATCGACGACCGCCGTCACCTGAGCGTGGACGAGCCGGACTCCGTTGGCGGTCAAGGTTGCGGTCACGTGGGTGAGGACGCCGGTTGGGGTCGGGCTCGGCAGGCCCAGAGCTATCAGAGTCCGGGCCAAGGGCACGACCGTCACCGTCTGATGAGCCTCCGAGCCGGCGTATCCGACCTTGACATCGCCCGCGAACACCGCCTTGACCGCGTGCTGGCCGAGCGCCAGCCCACTGACGGTGTAGTCCGCGCCTCCGCCCAGCGCCGTTTTGACGTCATGGACGTGCGCGCCATCGACCAGGATCTGGATCGTCTCGCCGGCCAGCGGGCCCGCGGGACCCTGCAGGGTCAGAGACAGCGCCAGCGGCAGCCCGATCGTGATCGACGTCCGCACGCTCAACCCGGTCGTGGTCGGGCGCAGCGGCACGACCGTGACGACCGCATTCGCGGCCGCGGGCGTGTTGAGCACCGAAGCATGGACGTTGTACGCGCCCGCAAGGTTGACGGCCGGAAAGTGGAAGATGGCCAGGCCGTTCTTGTCGGTGTGGCTTCCGTGGCTGGAGACGACGGTCCCCGCCGGGTTGGACGCGGAGAAGGAGACGGTAGCCCCGTGGATCGGGTTGCCGTCGCTGGTCGCCGTCGCCGAGACGTCGGTCGCATTGCCGGCGTAAATGGCCGGTCCAGGCGAGATCGTGACTTTAATCTGAGGCGTTTTCGCCAGCCCCGTCGCGGGTAGCAGCACCATCACTGTGGCGACGAGGATCGCCAACGCCCACTTCGGCGAGACGCGTTTCCCTACCCACATCCGCAGCCGGCCGAACCAGGCCATCAGCGGGAGCGGTGGAAAGCTGCTGCCCAGGCGCTGCGCCGCCGAGATGACCTTCACCTGCACGCGGCTGCCGCCCGGTCCGCCAGGTCCGCCCGCAGGGGGTGACCCCGGCCCATGGCCGTTGGACCCGCTCAGCATGGGTCTGCGGCGCCGAACGAACGCCGCGACGAGGACAAGCCCTATCGCGAGCGCCACCGAGGATCCGTAGAAGAGGACCACGACGAGCACCGGGATTCCGCGCCAGACGGTGCCCACCTTGGTGTCGACGATCGCCGGTGCGTAGGGCTGGCGGGTGAAGTCGAAGGCTTCCATGAGGCCCGATGCCTTCGTGTCCCGGCTGGTAAGCGGGGCAAGGCCGTAGGTGGTTTCGATGAACTTCAGGATCGAGGAGAAGTCCGAGGGCGTGTGATCGACAAACCCCTGTTGGGCGAAGGGTGAGATCACCACGGTAGGTACCCGGAAACCGTAGCCATGCGAGTCGACCTGCGGCGGGCGCACGTGGTCGTAGTAACCGCCCCAGTCGGACCAGGTGAGAAAGATCGCGGAGCTCGACCAGGCCGGGCTGCGCTGGATCGCTGAGATGATGGAGGTCACGCGCTGCTCGCCGAGGGTGACGGGGTCGGGCGCCCGCTCCGAATCGCCGCTTGGATAGATGTAGGAGACGGCTGGCGTGGTCGTATCCGAGCGCAGGTCGCGGAACAGGTTCGACTGGTCGGTGAGGTTCGCGAAGCGGCTTGGGTTGTCGACGATCGCGGGCATGTTCATCATCGGCACCCGCACCACCTGCGGGATGAAGCTCGCGACGCCGCCGATTCGGTGGTAGGTCAGGGTCGGGTCGTAGTGGCGGACGTAAGCGCGCCAGGCCAGGCCGGCCCTGTCGAGCCGATCGAAGATCGTCGGGATGGTGTAGCCGCCAGGACTCTTGAGCTGGTCCGCCGGCACGGCCTGCCCCGCGACGAGGTAGAGGTGGTTGTCGATGCTTCCGCCAAGCGCCGACGAATAGAACTGGTCCATCAACGTGTAGCTCTTCGCCAGCTGCCAGTAGGAGTCGAGCTGCTGCGGGCTGTAGTAGCCAAGTCCGGCGGCCGGACTCTTGCCGTCAAGGCTCTGCGCAGCGGCGAACCCGTCCATGCGGCCGCCGTCGAACGCGACGCGGGCGGCGGTGTAATCCGCGTTCACCGCGGTGGCGCCGCCGGCTCCGATCTCATGGAGGCCGAGGGTCTGGGTGGCCACGGACTTCGGGTTGGCTGGAATCTGAACCTTGAGGGGATTGATCCCGTCTGCACCCTTGAACGTCCCGAAATAGTTGTCGAAGCTGTGACCTTCCTCGACGATCACGAAAACGTGCTTGATCTTCGTCGAGGCGGGATTGGGGGCGGTGGGAGCAGCGAGCGCGGGGGTGGACGCACCCCAGACCAGAGCCGCGCAGAAGATCCCGAGCGCGAGCTTGAGCGGGCGTATCACGGGTGGACCTCATAGATCACGACGTCCGCCTGATGGGCGCCCTTCTCACGGAATGAGAAGACAGGTACGCCTCCGAACTTCGTGACGTAGAAGTTCAATTGAGCGGCGAAGTGGGAGCTGCGCCCGGCCGAATAGGAGTCGTAGACGAGGTACTGGATCGACCCGCTTCGGATCGCGGCGTCCGGGTTGAGCACCGGCTCGTATTGAGGATTGCGGTGAAGAGGGTTGGGGCTCACGCTGAGGGCGAGCGCTTTGCGCATTCCGTAGAACTGGATCACGTTCGCAAAGGACGGACCGATCGTCAGGAAGCGAGCGCTCGGAAGCGTGTTGGCGCGCACCCAATCGCCCGATGGACGGCTCGCTTCCAGACCACCGGTGCCCGCAAGAAAAGTGCGCTTCGCGCTCGCGGGCATCGAGTCGTCAGAGTCGGTGGCGATCCCGGCCGATGTCCCAGCCTCTAGCGGGCTCACAGCCGCGCGTGCCGCGGACGGGGGCATCGAGATGAGCGCGAGCGCAAGGGCCAGTGCGGCGGCCCATCGCAGCTCCAGCCTCTCGACACGAAGCGGTCTGCCCATCGACGATCCCAGCTCACCAAGTGCGATCGCTCCGCGCCCTGCCAGGTAAACCACCGGCGGAACGATCGGAAGCAGGTACTCGAAACCTTTGGTGGGCCAGATCTCGAAGAAGCCGACGTTGCACAGCACGAGCGCGATCGCGAGAGCGTCGAACTTCTGCCAGCGCCACCTGAGCGACACCAGCCCCACCAGGGCGAGGGCGACCGTGACGTAGCCCAGGCTCGGCAGCACCGTCAGGTAGAAGAGGGCATCGTGATTCGGCTGGCGGAAGAACTGCCAGACCACAAACTGGTTTGTGGTGTGCGCCCCACCACCGAGCACCAGCGAGAGCGGGTACGGCGAGATCGACACCGCGAAGACCAGACTCGCGATCGGAAGGTGGCGTGACCAGCGAAGGGGCAGGTCGCGCGAGTACAGCACGAAAAGGATGACCGCCGGAACTGTCAGCATCCCCATCTCTTTCGAGAGCACGGCCAGGCCCGCCATGGCGGCGGCGGCGTAGAACCAGCCGACGCGCTGCGTCCGCAGCCAGAGGGCCAGCATGAGCATCGTCGCCGCGACAAAGGTGGTCATCGGGCCGTCGAGCAGCATCTGCCGGGAAACCACGACGGCGTACGGACACAGGGCGGCGATCATGCCCATCGCGAAGCCCAGGAACCGGCCCCGGACCACCGTTCCGATGCCCCAGCAGGTCAGGGCCAGGGCGACGCCAAAGCTGGCCGTGACAGCTCGGGGCAGCCAGTCGCTCACGTGTCCGGTCAGCGCATAGCCGAGGGCGACGGTGAACTGGACCAGAAGGGGATGGGCTCTGAACACACCGAATAGCTGTCCGTACGGCTGAAAGCCCGCGATGGCCGCGGCCTGACCCGAGTACACCGCCTCGTCCGAGTTGAAGCCGACCTGCGACAAACCCACGAAGCGGACGTAAACCGCGGTTCCCGCGATCAGGAGCAGGGCGCCCGCGGTGAGGAGCCAGCGCGAGGACACGAAGGTCCGCATCCTCCGGCCGGACCTTCGCTGAACTTCGTGCTTCGATGGTTCTGTGGGCGCGGCCGGAAGTCCACTACCCGGCGCCTCGAGCTGGATCCGGCGTCCGACCGTCCCGGGAGCGGGCGCGACGGAATCCGGCGCCTGGGGGCGCGGCGATGACCATCTCGGGCTGGGCGTTCGCTCGGTGGTCTGGGCCGGGAGGTTGCTGCTCTGCCTCAACGACGATGCGCGCGTCGCCGTCGGCCGGCGCCTGGACGGCCCCGGCAATGGATATTCCTCGCTTGGGTTCATGGGGACCCCCAGATTCCAAGGCTTTGCGACTTGATTAACAATCGGACAGGTCGGCAGAAGGTCTAGGCGTTTGTCCCGACGTCGTGGCAGGTCACGATCGCCGCGGGTCAGACCCGGCTCGGTCCACGTTGAAGATGGTCAGTCCTGTCCATTGACAACGACCTCGGTCAGCGGGTTCACTGCTACCAGCCGATCGTTTGTCTGTGACCGGTGTCACGACCGCCGGGACAACGGTCCGTGGAAAGGATGGAGCATTGAGCAGGGGAGCACCTGCAGGCACGATGCCTGCGCGCAGACAAACACCGACAGCCGACGCGCCCGCCGCCGTTCGGTCGACCACATCGTCGGTCCCGAAAGTCCTGGTCGTCGACGACCAGCATCTGTTCCGATCAGGCCTGGTGAAGCTCCTGGAGAACGACCCGCGGATCCAGATCGTGGGGGACACCGACGACGGGGCTGAAGCGGTCAAGCTGGTCGCGACCTTGCGACCCGACGTCGTTCTCATGGACGTCCGAATGCCGAACATGGACGGCCTGGAGGCCGCCCAACGCATCACCTCGACAAATCCAGACGTCCGCGTCCTTATGCTGTCGGGCTTCGGCGCTGAGAGTCAGGTGATTCATGCGCTGAACGCCGGCGCGAGCGGTTATGTGGTTAAGGACTCACCGCTGGAGGCGATCGTGACGAGCATCCTGGCCGTCGTCGCCGGGGGCAGGGTGCTGTCGGAGTCGATCGCCGACCGGGTCCTTAGCATGATCTCAGGCGGCCCGCCCACCAAGACCATGTACGACGGACTGACACAGCGCGAGGTCGAGATCCTGCGGCTGCTGGCTACCGGCGTCGCCAACAAGCAGGTCGCGTTCAGGCTGAAGATCTCCGACAAGACGGTGCGAAACCACATCAGCCACATCTACGAGAAGCTGAACATCTTCGACCGTTCCCAGGCGGTGCTGTACGCCGTACGCAAGGGGCTCGTCGAGGTCTGACGCGCCGCTGATCTGAGGTCTGACGCGCCGCTGATCTAGCGATATGCGCGCCGGGCGCGCTCGCGATCTGCCTCGCCGCTGAGACGGCGCAGCACGCTGCGCGTCAGCGTTTGCGCGCCGACCAGCGGCGATCGGTTTCGGCGCTCGGCGCGCGTCGTGCCTGACTCGAGCGCGGCGCGCAGGTCGACGGCCGTCCGCCCCGGAAAAGCCGTGACGACGCTCCCCACCGCGGCAAGGATGTGGGAATCGGAACCCCCGGTTTGAGCCCGGGCCCAGGCGCCTTGCGCACGCCGTGCCTGGCGGTTGGCCAACCACGCGCCGGGCGATCCGTTTTCGACCTCGATCGCGTCCCATGGCAGGCCGGCGGCACCCGCGCCGACGCCTCGTGCACCCCCCAGGCGGAGGTAGGGATGAGCCGGGATCGCAAGTCCGCCCTGGGCGTGTATCTCATCGATCGTCTGCTCGACGTCAAGGCCCGGCGGCACGGCGCGCGTGAGGAAAAGGCCGAGGACGTGGCCTTGATGGGTCGTGACCTCCTCGCCGATCACCACCTCGCAGCGGGCGGGATCGCAGAGGGAGCCCTCGATGGCCCCGTCGATGCGGTCATGGTCGGTGATGGCGATAACGCTCAGCCCAAGCCGGACCGCGCGGGCCACGACCATCGCCGGCGAGGGCGCTCCGTCGCTGTACGTGGTGTGGATGTGGAGGTCGGCGGCGCCGTATGCCGGGTCGATCACGACCCGTCAATTTAGCCGCTACGCCGGGCGGCTAGGACGCTCTACCCGCGGCTTCGAGCCAATCGCCCGATACGACCGGCTCGAGCCCGCGTTCATCCTCAGGCTCCACCGCGGCCGGCCGCGCCGACCTTTTGATCAGGTCCGGCCAGCTGTAATCCGGCACTCGGATTCGCTGCACGTCAACACTCGACAGAGCCGACGCAAGGATCTCGCGCTCCCTCGTCCGAAGGTGGTCACGACCTTTTCCACCGATCTTGAGATGTGGCGCCAGCGAGCTGTACGGAGGAAAGCCGTACGCGTCCTCGGTGTTCTCCAACAGCTCGTCGACCGCGTCAGCGTGGGAGATGGGCTCGGTCAGCGCAGGCGTGCCGCGCTCGATCACATAGAGGCTCTCCATCCGCACCTGGGTACCGATGCTGCAGGTGACCAGGTCGGTCACCTTGTACTTCGGCGGCGGGATGATCGCCTGCACGACAGCGTTCATGCTCATGATCGGCAGATTCACGGCGCCCAGCCTCTTGCCGACGGATCGCCCCTCGCGAGAATGCAGCCGGCTCTGCCACGTGAGGCTGAGCCGCTGAGTCCGCTTGAGCCTGTTTTGCGGCACCGCCCGCAAGGTGTGCGCGCTGATGGTCAGTGGTTTCGGATAGCGGCTCGCCACACCGTCCTCATCGATGATCACCATGTCGTCGGAGTAGAAGACGCCTCCGTCGGCGCGAAGCATCGTGAGGATGGTGCTGGTCTTGCCCGTGTCGGTCTTGGCCGACAGCATGATGGTTTGCCCGCCAATCGATATGCACGCCGCGTGCAGGAGCATCTTGCCTTTGCTCGCGAGAATGAAGCGCAGCAGCGGTTCGACGACGTTGGTGTAGAGAACGTGGGGTGAAAGCGCCAGGAGCGGAGCGGCGGTCACGACCACGGGATCCACCATGTCAACGGAGAAGTTCGCGAACAAAGGCCCGAGATGCTCGCGGTATTCGAGCTTGGTCGACCCGTTCTTGATCGCGACATTCAGGCGTGGCCCCCAGCCGCCGACAGGCCGAGTCCGGATCACGATGTCGGGATCGGCGACGCTCGAGGACCGGAAGAACTCGAGCTCCGGAAGCCGAACGCCGCTCCTGATTCGGACGGCGCCGTCGATGTCATAGCTGTGACGGGCGGAACGTGTGCTTGAAGACGATGAGCGGAACATCAGGATGCCCTCCTCGGCAGCGTCGGTTTGGACCAGATCACCGAGTCCGCGATCAGGAACCGGACCACCGTCAGCAAGATGAGCGTGATCAGGTTGGCGATCAGGTAGTTCATGCGAAAGCCGGCGGTCAGCACTTGAAGAAGTGGCAGACGGATCAGCAGGGCGCTCGAGTTGACCGCGTCGTAGACGACAAACCGCCTGATGACGCCGATCGCCCCGCCCGACCTGCGGGCGCCGAAGACCCACGACTCCGTGCCGATGAAGTTGAAGGCGGTCGAACCCTGGGTTGCGATCGCGGCGCCCAGGAGCAGATGTCCGAAGTGGACGACGTCCAGGAGCAGCCACAGCAGCACCTGATTGACGATCAGCCCGAGGGCGCCGATGGTGGCGAACTGCGACCCGGAGACGATCTTCCTGGTCAGCGATCCAAACCTCTTCGACAGGAGGAGCGCCTTCATGCGACGCCCTGTGACTCCGCCGGCTGATCCGACCACCGGCTGTGCGACGCCATCCAGCTGATCGCCTCGTCCAGGTGGCGGGACTCGAATGGGCTGCGGCTGCGGCGGACGAACACCGCAACCGCCGACACCTCGCCCAGCTCGTCGACGCTCGGGACCACGAGCGCGCTCGAGGTGTCGATGTTTAGACGCGCCTGAGGTCGCGCCGACTTCCGTTCCACAAACAGCGCGGGCTGCTGATGGCGCGACGCGGTGGCGACCATCTCGCGGGTGACAAGGCCACCGATCCCCTCGAGGCGCGGATCCGGGCCTTCGCCATCGCCGGTGATCCAGAAACCTTCCTGGGCGCCCAGCCGTCGAGCGAGGACATCGATGTCGACCACGGGAAGTAGGCGCAGCATCCGCGCGAGCCGCTTCCAGACGGCAGGCTGGTGGACGGCCAGCATGACGATCAGGCCGCACGCCTGTCCGACCGCTGCGATCAGAAAGAGGTGGTGCTTCCCGGGGATGAGCAGGATTGCGAAGACCGCAAACGAGGTCACCGCGGACACGCCGGCGGCCGTGTAGTGGAGGCGGTCGCCGTCGGGCTCGCCATAGCGCGCGACATCGCGGAATGGGGCCAGCTGAAGCAGAGCCAGGTGGCCGGCGGCGCTGGCTGCCGTGGCGGTGAGCCAGGCCGGCACCGGATCGACCCCGCCATGGATGAGCCCGGAGAGCAGCCCGGCAAAGACAGCGAGGTCGCCCAGGGTGACGATGGCGAACTTGAGTGGCCGGGCGCTGCGAGGGACGTACGCGAACAGCGAAGCCAGGTGGCCCAGGAAGAGGATGCCCTGTCGGGTGCTCGCTTTGCTCTCGCCCGCG